>ERZ1066136.58-NODE-58-length-133782-cov-14.182499_pt1 | contig 133782 bp, 115 predicted proteins | sample MGYA00382783_ERZ1066136 | MGnify/ENA primary metagenome ERZ1066136 (study PRJEB33369, sample SAMEA5778366) | biofilm metagenome | biome: Industrial cooling water; feature: Water cooling tower basin; material: Biofilm | place: United Arab Emirates | collected...
CGCCATGGCTGTCGCAGGGCGATCCGTCGACGTGGTCGCGCTTCGTCGCGGTGGTCGCACGCGAGCAGTACGCGGTCGCCGGACCGTGGCCGCGCCGAGCCCCGCTCTGGCTGCAGGTGGGCAACCTGTTCCAGTACGCCGACTGGCAGCTGCTGTTGTCGGTGTCGAACGACGTGGTCGCGCACGTCGTGCGTACGCCGGCGACGATCGCGCTGGCGCTGCTCGGCATGCTCGGTGCCCGCGCGCACTGGCGTGCACATCGCGCGTCGGCACGCGCATGGGCGCTGCTCGTGCTCCTCGGATCGCTCGGCGTCGTCGCACTGCTCAACCTGCGCGCGGGACCGAGCTTCGGGCACGGCGTGCTCCCGCCGGACGCGCTGCGCGAGGCGCGTGAACGCGACTACTTCTTCGTGCTCGCGTTCTGGGGGTGGGGGGCGTGGGCCGCGGTCGGGGCCGCGTCGGTCGCTCGCACGCGCGGCGCGCTCGCGCTCGCGGCGCTGCTCGTGATCGGCAACTGGCAGGCGGTCACACGGCGCACAGCCGACACGGATGCACTTCCGCGTGCGGTCGCGGCGACACTCCTCGCGGACACGCCGCACGACGCGCTCCTCCTCACCGCCGGCGACAACGACACCTATCCGACGTGGTACCTGCAGGGCGTCGAGCGTGCGCGCCCCGACGTGCGCACCGTCGTCTGGCCCCTGCTCGGCGCTCCATGGTACGTGACCGAATCGTGGCAGTGGCTCGGCACGCGCCCCATTCCGCGCGGTGCGTACGCGGGCGACGCCGCGGCACGCGCCGCCGCACTCGCTGCGGGATGGCGTGCGGCGGGTCGTCCGGTCGCGGTGTCGATCGCGGTGCCGTCGGCCGATCGGGCGGCGTTCGCCGCCGGTGCGGGGATCGCGTGCTGGGTGCGGCGTGGCGTGGTGGACGTCGCCGTCCCGCCGGTCGACGGAGGCCGCTGCCCCGCGCGGATCGACAGCGCGGCGACACGGGCGGCGGCACGCCGCCTCGCACGCTGGACGGCGGCACCACGACCGCGCCTCTCGCCCGACGGCATGGCGGCCGCGTGGCGCACGCTGCTCCGCTGCCCCGGCGCCCTCACGGCCGACACCGCATTCCTTGAAAGCGCGTGTAACCTCCGGTAAATTCGCCGGTTATGCCGTTCCAAGGGCTGCCGGGGCGCCTCTCCGAGATCCGTGATCGCATCGAGGCGGCGCGGGTCCGCGGCGGGCACGGGCAGGCCGTGCGCATCGTCGCCGTCACCAAGACGCACGGGCCCGACGCGGTGCACGCCGCGGTGGCCTGCGGACTCGACGACGTGGGCGAGAACAAGGTGCAGGAAGCGCTCGACAAGATGGCCGCCGTCACCGTGCCGGTGCGGTGGCACCTGATCGGCCACCTGCAGCGCAACAAGGCGAAAGCCGCGACCCGCTTCGCCGTCGTGCATGGCCTCGACTCGCCGCGGCTCGCCGACGCGCTGGCGAAGGCGGCGACCGACGCGGAGACCGTGCTCGAGGTGCTCGTGCAGGTGAACGTGTCGGGCGAGGTGAGCAAGTCGGGGGTCGCGCCGACGGCGGTGGCGCCGCTGGCGGCGCATCTCGCGACGCTCCCGTCGCTCCGCGTCCGCGGTGCGATGACGATGGCACCGTACGATGCGTCCGAGTCCGTGCTGCGCAGCTGTTTCGCGGGGGCGCGTGCGGCGCGCGAGACGCTCGTCGCCGAAGGGCACGGAGAGGCGGACGCGTTGTCGATGGGCATGTCCGGCGATTACGAGATCGCCGTCGAGGAAGGCGCGACGCTGGTGCGCCTGGGGACCATCCTGTTCGGGACGAGGGGCGAATGACCGACGAGCAGTTCCGCCTGACGCCGCTCGATGTGCGGCGCTGGGAATTCGGCACCGCGATCCGCGGCTACGACCGCGCACGCGTCGACGAGTTCAAGGCGCGCGTGGCCGACGAGCTCGAGGAGCTCACGCGTCGCATCAACGACCTCGATGGCAAGGCGCGCGGCTTCCACGAGCAGCTGCGGGCGTTCCGCGAGCGCGACAAGGCGCTCAACGATGCGCTGGTGAGTGCACAGCAGCTCCGCGGGGAGATCCGCGAGCAGGCCGAGAAGGAGTCGCAGCTCCTCGTGCAGGAAGCCCGCACCGACGCCGAGCGCGCGCTCAACGAGGCACGCCTCGATGCGGGGCGCCTGCTGCAGGAAGCGCGCGCCGAGGCCGACCGCCTGCTGCAGGAAGCGCGCACCGAGGCCGACTCGCTGACGCTCGGCGCCAAGTCGCGCGCGGAGTCGCTGCTGCGCGACTCGCAGTCCGAGGCCGACCGGCTGCTGCGCACCGCGCGCGACGAGTCGCGTGCCCTCGCCGATGCGGCGCAGGCCGATCACCAGCGGCTGTCGTTCGAACTCGATCAGTTGCAGCGGGTGCGGCAGTCCACGCTCGGCCAGCTCAAGGCGCTCGCCGATCGCGTGCTCGCCGACGTCGAGGCGGCGCGCGCGGTGGCGGCGTTGCCGACGGCGATGTCGCCCGTGACGGTGACCGCGGTGGCGGCCACCGCTCCGATGGCCGCCGCGGCACCGGTGGCGCCGCCGGTCGCGCCGGCCGCAGTCGTGCCGCCCTCGCTGCAGGAGACGGCGATGTGGGAGGTGCCGTCGGCCGCCGCCGCCCCCACGGGCGAAGTGACGGTCGGCGCGGTGACGCCCCCGCCGGCGCTCGTCTCGCCCGCCGCGGCCCCGGCGTCGCCCGAGACGGATCCGGACGCGATCGTCGAAGCCCGCATCCGCGAACGCAAGACGCCTCCCGTCAACCGCGCGCATCGCCACACCCCGCGCGACAACCGGTCGCAGTGATGAACACGCCGACGCCGAGTCACCCGCCGTCGCTCAACGCGACGATGGAGATGCGCGCGATGACGCGCATCGCGCCGATGCCCGCCCCGCACGCCGTCGAGCGCATCGCCGAGGCGGCGAAGGCGATCCGCGAGCGGTTCGGCAAGGCGCCCACCGAGGCGATCGTGCTCGGCACGGGACTCGGCGATCTCGCCGCCCGCATCGACGTGGACGTGGTGATCGACTACGCCGACATCCCGCACTTTCCGCTCAGCACCGTCGAGAGCCACGCAGGACGGCTGCTCTGCGGCACCCTCGGCGGGCGGACGGTGGTCGCGATGCAGGGGCGCTTCCACCGCTACGAGGGGTACACGCTGCAGGAGGTCACCTTCCCGGTGCGCGTCCTGCACGCGCTCGGCGCGACGACGCTCATCGTGAGCAACGCCTGTGGCGGCATGAACCCGCTCTGGCATCGCGGCGACGTGATGGTGATCGCCGATCACATCAACATGCTCGGAGACAACCCGCTCATCGGGCCGAACGACGACGCGCTCGGGCCGCGCTTTCCCGACATGTCGATGCCGTACGACCCGGCGCTTCGCACGCTCGTGCACGACGTGGCGCGCGCGAACGGGATCACCTTGCGCGAGGGCGTCTACGTGGCCGTTCCCGGTCCCAACCTCGAGACGCGCGCCGAGTACCGCATGCTGCGCAGCTTCGGCGCCGACGTCGTGGGGATGAGCACCGTCCCCGAGGTGATCGTCGCGCGGCACGGCGGCATGCGCGTGCTGGGGCTCAGCATCATCACCGACCTGTGCCTCCCCGACGCGCTGGCCGAGGCCACGCTGTCCGAGATCGTCGCCGTGGCGAACGCGGCGCAGCCGCGCCTGACGACGCTCGTCACCGGCGTGCTGGAGCGGCTGTGAGCGACGGTCCCACCGGCACGACGGCGTCCGACACGTACGCGCTCCTCCCCGCGGATCGCTCGCCCGACGCGCTCGAGCAGGAGCTGCTCGCGACGTGGCGTGCCGAGGGGCTGTTCGACCGCTCGTTCGACGCGGCGCCGGGACAGTCTCGCTTCGTCTTCTTCGAGGGGCCGCCGACGGCCAACGGGCGCCCGGGCATCCATCACGTGTTCGCGCGGACGGTCAAGGATCTCGTCTGCCGGCACCGCGCGATGAAGGGTGCACACGTGACCCGCAAGGCGGGGTGGGACACGCACGGGCTGCCGGTCGAGATCGAGGTCGAGAAGTCGCTCGGCATCAGCGGCAAGCGCGACATCGAGCGGATCGGCGTGGCCGAGTTCAATCGTCTCTCGCGCGAGAGCGTCTTCCGGTATCGCGGCGACTGGGAACGGCTGAGCGAGCGCATCGCCTTCTGGCTCGACTACGAGCGCCCGTACGTCACCTACTCGCACGAGTACGTCGAGAGCGTGTGGTGGGCGCTGAAGACGCTGCACGAGCGGCAGCTGCTCGTGCAGGGGCACAAGATCCTGCCGTACTGCCCGCGCTGCGAGACGGCGCTGTCGTCGCACGAGGTGGCGCAGGGCTACAAGGACGTCGAGGATCCGAGCACGTATGTCGCGCTCGATCTCGTGGATCCCGCGTCGTCGATCCGTCGCCGCATCCTCGTCTGGACGACGACGCCGTGGACGCTCGTGTCGAACGCGGCGCTCGCCGTCTCGCCGACGCTGACCTACGCCGAAGTGCAGAAGAAGAGCGGTGCGCAGTTCACGCTCGTCCTCGCCGAGTCGCGCCTCGCGGGCGTGCTGGGTGCGGACTGGAGCGATCGCTGGGACGTCGTCGCGCGACACACGGGCGCCGAGCTCGCGGGGTTGTCGTACGTGCGCCCGCTCGACTGGGTCGCGTATCCGGAGGGGACGACGCACGAGGTGATCGTCGCCGAGGACTTCGTGAGCGCGGACGACGGCTCGGGCGTGGTGCACATGGCACCCGCGTTCGGTGCCGACGACTACGCGGCCGGGCAGCGACACGGGCTCGCGTTCGTGCAGCCGGTCGACGCGCGCGGGCGCTTCCCCGAGGGGATGCCGGTCGTCGGCGGCCGCTTCGTCAAGGACGCCGATCCGCTGATCGTCGAGGAGCTGCGTCGGCGCGACGTGCTCTGGAAGGACGGACGCTTGGTGCACGCGTATCCGCACTGCTGGCGCTGCTCGACGCCGCTGCTGTACTACGCGCGTGGTTCGTGGTTCGTGCGCACGACGGCGCTCAAGGCCGACATGCTCGCGCGCAACGCCGCCGTGCGCTGGCAGCCCGCCGAAGTGGGAGCGGGGCGCTTCGGGCAGTGGCTCGAGAACAACGTGGACTGGGCGATCTCGCGCGATCGCTTCTGGGGCACGCCGCTGCCGGTCTGGGTCAACGACGCCGATCCGACCGAGATCGAGGTGATCGGTTCGTACGCGGAACTCGCGGCCAAGGTCGGCCATCCGCTGCCGGCGGACTTCGATCCGCACAAGCCGCACGTGGACGCGTACACGTGGCCCGCACCGAGCGGCACCGGGACGATGCGACGCGTCCCCGAGGTGATCGACACCTGGTTCGACTCGGGGTCGATGCCGTTCGCGCAATGGCACTACCCGTTCGCGCCGGACAGTCGCGAGAAGGTCGCCGCGCATTTCCCCGCCGACTACATCGCCGAAGGAGTGGACCAGACGCGTGGCTGGTTCTACTCGCTGCTCGCGATCGCGACGGGGCTCGGCGATGCGCTGCCGAACAACGCGGCGGGCACGGCGGCGCCGTATCGCGCGGTGATCGTCAACGATCTCGTGCTCGATGCGAACGGGCAGAAGATGAGCAAGAGCCGCGGCAACACGGTGGACCCGTGGCGCGTGATCGGCGCGCACGGCGTGGACGCGGTGCGGCTCTTCCTCGTGAGCACGAGCCAGGTGTGGATCCCGCGGCGCTTCGACGAGGAGGTCATCCGCGAGACCGCGGGGCGCTTCCTCGTCACGCTGCGCAACACGTACAGCGGCATCTTCGCGCAGTACGCGAACTTCGGCTGGCGTCCGTCGGCGCTCGATCCGGCACCGGCGGATCGGCCGGCGCTCGATCGCTGGATCCTCTCGCGGCTCGCGGCGGTCGAGGCCGAGGCGGACCGGCTGCTCGAGGCCTACGAGCCGACGCTCGCGGCGCGCGTGGTGATGGAGTTCGTCGACGAGGACGTGAGCAAGTGGTACGTGCGGCTCTCCCGCGCCCGCTTCTACGAGGTGGACGGCGACGACGCCCGTGCGGCCTTCGCGACGCTGCACGAGGTGCTCACCGTCGCCTGCCGGCTGCTCGCGCCGTTCGCGCCGTTCGTGACCGACTGGATGCACCGGCAACTGGTCGGGTCGTCGGTGCACACGGCCGCGTACGTGCGCGCCGACGTCGCACCGCGGGACATGGAACTCGAAGGGGCGATGGCCGCGGTCCGCACGCTGGCCGGTCTCGGACGCGCGGCACGCGAGGAGGCGGGCATTCGCGTGCGGCAACCGATCGCCACGCTGGTGGGGGTGGTGCCGCGGGCGGTCGAGGACGGCGTCGCGGCGCTCGCACCGCTGCTGCAGGGAGAGCTCAACGTGAAGCGCGTCGTCTTCGCGTCGTCGGCGGACGACCTCGTGACGCTGAGCGCGAAGGCGAACTTCCGCACGCTCGGCAAGAAGTTCGGGAAGGCGACGCCGCAGGCCGCGGCGATGGTGCAGTCGCTCGACGCGGCGACGCTGGGCGCGTTCGAACGGGGCGAACCGGTCACGATCACCGTGGACGATCTGTCACGGACGCTCGACGCGGACGACGTGGTGATCACGCGCGCCGCCGCCGGCGACTACGTGGTGGCGGGGGACGGCGTGTATCTTGCCGCCGTCGATCCGGTCCTGACCGATGCGCTGCGTCGTGAAGGCATGGCGCGCGAACTCGTCAGCCGCCTCCAGCGCATGCGCAAGGAGGCCGGGTTCGCGGTCAGTGATCGGATCCGCGTACGCATCGGGGGCGCCCCGAGCATCGTCGAGGCGGCGCGCGGACACGAGGAATGGATCGCAGGCGAAGTACTCGCCACGTCGTACGAGGTGTCGGATGCGGCGGTGCCCCCGGGTGCCGTCGCGCCGGTGGATCTCGACGGTGTGACCGCGTGGATGACCATCGACCGGGATACCCCATGACGCCAGCGGGCGGCGCCGCACCGAAGAAGGCCGCGAAGCACTTCTCGGAGAAGGAGCTCAAGCACTTCGAGAAGCGGCTGCTCGAGGAGCGGAAGCGCGTCCTCAAGGAGATCGGCAAGCACGACGAAGTGAAGAACGAGGAGTCGGAGGTGGAGAATCCGTACTCGTTCCACATGGCCGATCAGGGCACCGACGCGATGGAGCGCGAGAAGCAGTTCCTCTTCGCGAGCAAGGAAGGGCGCTTCCTCTGGCACCTGAACCAGGCGCTGCGCCGGCTCTACCAGAGCCCGGACACGTTCGGCATGTGCCATTCGTGCGGGCAGCCGCTCGGCTTCGATCGCCTCGATGCGCTGCCGCACGCGCGCTACTGCATCGCGTGCAAGCAAAAGGAAGAAGATGGCAAGCGGTGAACGGACGGCCGCCGGGCGGTTCTGGCCGCTCGTCGCCATCATCCTCGTCGCCGACGTCGTCACCAAGCGGTGGGCCGAGCGCGCACTCGTGCCGGCCCACATCCCGCACGACGTCATCGGCGACTGGGTGCGGTTAACGCTCCTCTACAACCCCGGCGCGGCGTTCAGTCTCTATCTCGGCTCCGCGTCGCGCTGGATCTTCTCGGCGCTGACGGTGGTGGCGGTGGTGATCATCACGCGCATGTACCGGCAGACGCGCGGCGACGACACGCCGCGCATCGTCGCGCTCGCGATGATCCTCGCCGGCGCGATCGGCAACCTGATCGATCGCATCCGTTCCGAACGCGGCGTCGTCGACTTCATCGACGTCGGGATCGGCGACGCGCGCTGGCCCACGTTCAACATCGCCGACGTCGGCGTGAGCTGCGGTGCGATCCTGCTCGCGCTGGTGCTGTGGCGCGAGGATCGCGCGCACGCCGCCGCGCTCGCCGCCAACCCGGGTTCGACGCCCGCGGGCTCCTGAGCGCCGCGTGACCGCGCCGCGCGCCGAGTCGCGCACCGTCACCGCGGTGGCGCCGGGCGATGGTGGCCGCCTCGATCTCGTCGTCGCCACGGCCGCCGACCTGTCGCGCACGCAGGCCGCGACGCTGATCGCGACGGGGCAGGTGTCGGTGGACGGCCGCGCCGAGAAGGCCGGCTACCGCCCGCGCGCGGGCGAGGTCGTCACGATCACGATCCCCGCGCCGCGCGGCATCGAGGTGATCGGCGAGACGATCCCGCTCGACGTCGTCTACGAGGACGACGTGATGCTGGTGGTGAACAAACCCGCCGGCATGGTCGTGCATCCCGCCCCGGGCAACTGGACGGGGACGCTCGTGAACGCGCTCGTCGGACGCGGTGGCGCGCTCTCCAACTCCGCGGGGGCCGAGCGCGCCGGCATCGTGCATCGCCTCGACAAGGAGACGTCGGGGCTCCTGCTCGTCGCCAAGGACGATCGCGCGCACCGCGTGCTCGGTGCCGCGCTCGCGCGTCGCGAGGTGAGCCGGCGCTACGCGGCGCTGTCGTGGGGGCACCTGCGCGAGGATCGGCTCACGATCGAGGCACCGCTCGCGCGCGACCCGCGCGACCGGCGCAAGGTCGCGGTGGTCGCCGGTGGGCGGCACGCACGCACCGACATCACGCGGCTCGCGCGTTTCGATGCGGGCGACCTGCTGCGCTGCCGGCTCCACACGGGGCGCACGCACCAGATCCGCGTGCACCTGCAGTCGATCGGGCATCCCGTGCTCGGTGACGACACATACGGCGGTGGCGGTGGGCGTCGGTTGACCGGCCTCGCGCCGGGACGACACGCGCTGCACGCGGCGTCGCTTCGCGTGCGGCACCCGGTGTCGGGCGAGCTCATGTCCTTCCACTGTCCGCTGCCGCCCGATCTGGTGGCGGCGTTGCGCGCCGTCGCCGGGCCGTATGCACCGCCGGTGGACGAGGATCCCCTCGCGCACTTCGGCTTCTGGGGCGGCGAGGACGACGACCTCCCCACGCACGCCACCGAGTCGAGCGACGACGACGCGTTCGAGGACGCCGACATCGACTGACGGCGCTCGTCGCGCGGGCGCCCGGCGGCACGGCGGCGCGGGCCGCGGACGCGGTTGCCCGAGGCACTCAGGTTCGTCCTGACGACGTGCCCGCGCGGGGCGGTCGTGTCCTGCGCGGCGACTTCGTGACGCCCCGCCTGGAGGTGCACCCGGTGCGCCATCGTGTCCTCGTCTGCGACGATGCCCTGTTCATGCGCTCCATGGTGGGCGACATCCTCGCGCAGGCCGGCTATCAGGTCGTCGGCGAGGCAGGGAACGGCAGCGAGGCGGTCGAGCGCTACAAGGCGCTGCGCCCGGACCTCGTCACGATGGACATCGTGATGCCCGACATGGGCGGCATCGATGCGGTGCGCGAGATCACGCGCTTCGATCCCGAGGCGCGCATTATCATGTGCAGCGCGATGGGCCAGCAGTCGCTCGTGAGCGAGGCGCTCGACGCGGGGGCGGCCGACTTCGTGGTCAAGCCGTTCCAGGCCAGCCGCGTGATCGAGGCCGCCCAGCGATTGCTGACCTGATCCCGGTCGTGCCCATGACGCGAGCGACACCGGCGCACGTCGTCGCGCCGAGCGACGCCGAGCGGTTGCGCGCCGTCGCGGCACGGGTGCCGGTCTCGCACGCGGCGGCGCAGAACGGCTGCGGCGTGATGCTCGCGCGGCGCGGGCTGCCGGTCGACGCGGCCGCGTGCTTCGAACGCGCTCTCGACGCCGACGCACGCCACGCCGTCGCCGCCGATAACCTGCGCCGGCTCGCGACCCGCGGCTCCGTCGATGCCGATCGTGTGGCGCAACTCACGGCACGCCTGCACGACGACGCCGACGACGCCGATGCGGCGCTCGCCCTCGGCCGATGGCATGCGCGCCTCGGCAGACCGCGCGAGGCACGCCCCGTGCTCGCGGCGCTGGTGAAGCGTCGCCCCGATCATCTCGCCGCGTTGCGCGAACTGGCGGTGGTCGAGCACGGCTGCGGCGACATCACGGCGGCGCTGGCGTGGCTCGAACGCGCGATTGCGGTGGACGGGGGCGACGCGGCGCTCCACGCACAACTCGGTGAACTGCTCTACCGGAGCGGTCGCCCCGATGCCGCCCGCGTGGCCCTCGAGCGCGCCACCGCACTCGAGCCGGACGCGGCCTGGTCGCTCCACATGCTGGCGTTCGTGCTGGGCGACCTCGGTGAGCCCGACGCCGCACGCGCCGCGGCACAGCGCGCGCTCGCGCTCGATCCGTCGCTGGCGCGCGTCGAGGCGCAGCTCACGCTCGAACCGCGCCAGTCGCGCGGCGTGGCGGTACGCCGGGACGCGGCACACGATCACGGTGCCGCGCAGCTGCAGCTCGCGCACGCCTTCCGCAACACGGGGCTGCACGAGCAGGCGCTCGTCGCGCTGGCGACGGCACGCGACGCCGGCGCGCCACTCGACGACGTGCTCGTCGCCACGTGCGCCGTGCACGCGTTGCGCGGCGACTGGCAGTCGGCGCTTGACGCGGCCGACGAGCGCGCGCGGCACGCGCCCGGTCGCCCCGCCGTCCATGCCTCACGCGCGGCGCTGCTGCTCCGCGTCGGCGATCCGGCGGCCGCGTGCGCCGCCGCGGGTGACGCGCTCGCGCTCGATCCCGCACACGGCGCCGCGCTCCTCGCGCACGCGGTGGCCAGCGCACTCCTCGGCGCCACCGCCGTCGCCCTCGCCACCGCACAGCGCGCACGCGGCGGTGCGCGACTCGAGGCGGCCGCACGCTGCAACGCGGCCTGGCTGCTGCGGCACATCGGGCGCGCGGCGCCGGCGCTCGAGGGCTTCCGCCGCGTCAGCGAACTGCAGCCGCAGAACGTGCGCGCGTGGATCGCCATGGGTGTGTCGCTGCTGGAGCTGCGTCGCCCCGTCGAGGCGATCGCGGCGCTCGAGCAGGCGACGGCGCTCGAGTCGGGCGGTGGCGATGCGGCGCACCATCTGGCACTCGCACTGTCGCAGTGCGGTCGCTGGCAGGCCGCACTCGCGGCGATGAAGCGCGCGGTCGCCGCCGAGGCGGACTTCGCCCCGTTCCGGTATGAAGTGGTCCTCGATCCCGACGTGCCCGATCTCGTGCTCGAGATCCCCGCCGGTGAACTGCGCCCGATCCGCGATGCCGCCGAGCTGCTGCAGGTCGCGGAACGCACGCCGGGCGCGGTCGCGGCGGTGCAGGCCGAAGCGCAGCGCGTCGCCTTCACCGCGGGTGCGTCACGCACCACACCGACGCGCACGCCGCACGGGGCGTGGATCGCGCTGCGGCGAGGCGTGACGCCGCCCAGGCCGCGCACGCCGACGGGGTGGGTGCGTCCGATCGCGCGTGTCACCGGCGTGCAGCGCGCGGTGCCCACGACGCGCACGCCGTCGGTGCGCGTTCCCGCGGTGTGCACGCCGACGCCACCCTCGTACGGTGCGTGCGACGAGGCGACGCTGCGTGCCATCCTCGCGCGCGAACCCGATGTCGCCGCGGCGCGCGTGGCGCTGGCCGCGCTGCTGCGTGCCGACGGTCGCGACGCCGACGCGGAAGCACAGCTCCGTCAGGCGCTCGACACGCTCCCGACATGGCGCGAATCGGCGCGCGCGTTGAGCGAGCTGCTCGTCGACGTGCAGCGCCCGGCCGAAGGACTCGACGCCCTCGCCTGCGCGCTGCGCGCCGACCCCGACGACGCGGGGCTGCTCGTCGCCGCGTGCGAAGCGCTGCTGGCACTCGGTCGCGACGATCGCGCGATGGACGCGCTCCGGCGTGCCGTGCGCATCGAACCGGATCATGTCGGGGTGCGGATGCTGAGCGGGTGGCTCGCACTGCGCGAGGGGCGACCGCGCGATGCGGTGCGTCACTGGGAAGTCGCGGCGTCGGCACCCATGGACGCACGGTGGACGCGTCGTGCGCGACGGGCGCTGGCGGAGCACGACGCCGCGACGCCGCCCGTGCACGATGCGGCTCACGAGATCGAGGAACCGCGCTGATGGCACTCGAAGGCGCGCTTCGTGATCTCGGCCTGGCCGAGGTGCTGCAGCTCCTCGCGTCGGGGCAGCGCACCGGGGTGTTGCGCGTCGCCGGCGGCGCAGGATCACGCGTGGCGTTGTTGCGCTTCCACGAGGGTGCGATCGTCGCCGGCCGATGGGACGACGAGCCCGACGCGTTGCTCGCCGCACTCCTCGCCTGCGGGTTGTGCACGCAGGACGACCTGGTGCGCGCGGCCGACTGGGCGCTCGCGCAGCTGCCGACGGGGCACGTCGTCGATGGACTCGTGGAAACGGGCGCCGTCGGCGCGCGTGCACGCGACGCCGTCGCACGCCGTCTCGTGGACGATCTCTGTTTCGAGCTCACGACCGTGGACGACGGCAGCTGGAGCTTCACCGACGACGAAACGGCGGCCGTGCGCGAGCCGGCGACCTCGCTGCGCATTCCCGGCGAGGCGCTGGTGCTCGATGCGGCACGTCGGCGCGACGAGTGGCCGCAGGTCGTCGCGGTCATCGGCTCGCTCGCGGCGGTGCCCGTGATCGCGGCGGTGCAGGGGACGTCGCCGCTCACCGAGCCCGCCGAGGGCTGGCAGCTGCTCGCCGCCGTCGACGGCGTGCGCACCGTGCGGCAGGTGGCCTCGTCGGCGGGGCTGCGTGTGTTCGAGGCGGCGCGCTGGGTCGCGCGCTGGGTACAGCTCGACGTACTCACCGTCGCACTCCCCGCGGCCGACGCCGACGAGGCACGGGCGCGTTACCTTGGGCGTGCCCCGGCCGTGCCCGACGATGGGCGCGCGCACTCCGCGCCCGCGTTCGTCGTCCCCTCACACGACCTGCTCCCGATCCATGCCAGCGCCTGACGACATCCGTCGCTGGAGCGACGCACTCGCGACCGATCCGGCGAGCCTCGTGTACGCCGATCTCGCCGATGCACTGCGGCGGCAGGGCGATCTCGACGCCGCCGAACACATCGCGCGTCGCGGCATCGATCGAAACCCGGGGCACGCACCGGGGCTCGTGGTGCTCGCACGCATCGCCGAGGACCGCGGCGATCTCGTGACCGCGAGCGAGTGGTGGGAGCGCGCGCGTGCCGCGGAGACGCGCGGTGTGCCGTCGCCCGCACCGGTGCGGCGCACGAGCGGCGGGGTGCGCGCGGCGGTGCGTCGTCCCACGCCCGCGGCTCCGCTGCGTGCCGTGGCGCACGGCGCTGCGCACAGCACCGCGCACGGTGCCGGTCGTACGCCGACGTTCGTCGCGAGCTTCAGCGGGTCGCGGCCCGAGATCGTGCGCTCGCTCGTCGCCGATGCCGACGGCCTGCTGCTCGCGAGTCCGACCGCGTCCGACGATCTCGGCGTCCTCGAGGCGATGGCGGCCGCGGTCGCCGGCGTGGGCGACGACGCGACGCGCGCCGCCACGCACCTCGGCCTCGGCGCATGGCGCGCGATCGTCCTCGAGACGAGCGCCGACACGCTCGCCGTCGCCCCCGCGTCCGATGGCGCGCTGACGGTGCTCAGCGTCGCGCGGCACGTGCCGCTCGGTCGCTCGCGCGCCCTCCTCCGGCTGGCCGCGACCCGCGCCGCCGCCGACGGGTTCTGAGCGATGCGCTTCGCCGACTGCGTGGACGAACTGCTCGCGGCGCCCGGCGTCCTGGCGGCGCTGGTCGTGTCGCGTCGCGACGGGATCGTCGTGGAGGGGAACGGCCACGTCGGCGTCGACACCGACGCGGTGGCCGCGCTCGCGGCGAGCCTCTACACGCGCGCCGCGGCGGCGGCCGATGCGTCGGACGGGGGCGTCCCCGGCTTTCTGCATCTCGAGGCCGAGGCGGGTCGGCTCTGCATCGTCCCGCGCGGTGACCTGCTGCTGGTGACCGTCGCCGAACCCTTCGCCAACCTGGGGCTCCTGCGGCTCGCGATGCGCCGGCTGATCGGCCGGCTGGCGGACTAGCAGACCGACGCGCTGCGCTTCCGCTCGCCAGCCGAACGACGGGGCGGACGGGTGCGGAGCGGGCCGCTAGCTTGCGCGGACCCCGCCCGACGTGGCCTTGACCGGGGTTCGGTCGTCCGGGGGATGCACCGGTGCGAGGATGCGCCGGACCCACCCACCCATGAAGCTCGATTCCCGCTTCCGCTTCGAGTCCTTCGTCGTCGGCTCGTCGAACCGGCTCGCCGTCGCTGCCGCGAAGGCGGTCGCCGACGCGCCCGGCGTGCTGTACAACCCGCTGTTCGTCTACGGCGCATCGGGACTCGGCAAGACGCATCTCCTCCACGCCGTCGGCAACGCCGCGCGTGCGCGCCAGCCCACGCTGGCCGTGGAGTACGTCGCGCTCGACAGCTACATGGACGAGCTGCACCACGCACTGCAGGGCGGGCGACTGGAGCAGTTCAAGCAGCGCTACGAAGCATGCGGCTTCCTGCTGCTCGACGACGTGCAGTTCCTCACCGGTCGCACCGAGGTGCAGGCCGAGCTGCTGCGCCTCTTCAACGGGTTGCAGGCGCGCGGGACGCAGATCGTGCTCGCCAGCGATCGTCCGCCCGACGAGATCGCCGATGTCGCCGATCGACTGCTGGCGCGCCTCGCCGGCGGGCTCACGGTCGACGTGGGAACCCCCGACTACGAGACGCGCGTCGCGATCCTGCAGAAGCTCTCGCGTGACCGCGACGCGCGCTTCCGCGACGGCGTGCTCGAGGAGCTGGCGCGCATCGACTTCTCCAACATCCGCGAGTTGCAGGGCGGGCTCAATCGGCTGATCGCGCACGAGGGGCTGCGCGGCGCGCCGGTCGCACCGGCCGACGTGCGCACGCTCGTCTCACCGGGAAGCACGCCGGCCAGCGGCACGCCGCAGCGCGGTGGATCGCCGACGGACTTCGCGTCGTACATGCGCGAGGTCACCACCGTCGTCGAGAAGGCGGTGCCGGCGTGGAAGGTGCGCCTCGGCGAGGCGGCCGCGCGCTGGCGCGCCGAGGGCGTGCAGGTCGCGGTACTCGAGCGCGCGATGGCGCTCCCCGAAGCGCCCGACGTGGACGGGCTCGTTAGCACGTTCGCTGCCGCCGTGGAGTATCTGCGCGACCTCGAACGGCAGGGGAGCGCCGCCGATCCGGCGCTCGCGGGGCACCCGATCTTCCTCGATCCGGAACGCGTGCAGGAAGCGCACGCGCTGGTGCAGCAGGCGGTCGCCGACATCGAACCGCCACCGGGCCCCGATCCGGCGCTCGCGTTCTCGACGTTCGTCGAAGGCGAACCGAATCGCATGGCGCTGCGCGCCGCGCACGCGGTCGTCGAGAAGCCGGGGACGCAGTTCGTCCCGCTCGTCATCGCCGGACCGTCGGGGAGCGGCCGCACGCACCTCCTCCACGCCGTCGGCAACGCGCTCGCCGACGGTGGCGTGCCGAACGTCGCCTGTCTCCCGGCGGCCGCCTTCGCCGAGGAGCTGATCGCGGCGCTGCGTGACGGCGCCGTCGAGCAGTGGCGTGCGCGCTATCGCAACGCCGGCGCGCTCCTGCTCGACGACATCGACGCCATCGCCGGCAAGGAGCGCACGCAGGACGAGCTGTACCACCTGTTCAATGCATTGCAGGGTGCGGGGCGCCAGATCGTGCTCACGTCGAGCCGCGCGCCGCTCGAACTGACCGCGCTCGAGGAGCGGCTCCGCTCGCGCTTCGCGCAGGGACTCGTGGTGGAGCTCCGCTCGCCCGATCGCGCGCTGCGTCGCGAGCTCCACGCGCGACATCTCGCGGGCGGCCGCTGGCCGGTCACCGACGACGTGCTCGACCTGCTCGCCGATCGCCCCGCGCGATCGGCCGGCGACGTGGTGACGGCGGCGCGCCGGCTGCGGGACGCCGCCTCGCGCAACAACCTCTCGATCACGCCTGGCTTCGTCGCCGTGGAGCTCGACGGCGCGACCGTGCGCCGGACCGCCTCGCGTCACCTCATGGCCGACCCCGAACGCTTCATCCAGCGCTGGAGCGACTTCGGCAACCGTCTCATGGAGGACGACGCCTGATGGCGATCCGCGGCAGCCTTCGCGAGGCGAGTTTTCCGGACGTCCTGCAGCTTCTCGCCCTCGGCAAGAAGACGGGGTGCCTGAGCGTCGTCGACGGATCGCGCTTCGGCTCCGTCTTCTTCGACCAGGGGCGCATCACCTTCGCCGCGATCGTCGATCGCCGCGATCGCCTCGGCGATGCGCTCGTGCGCAAGGGGCACATCACCGCGCAGCAACTCGATCTCGCACTCCGTCGCCAGCGACAGGAGCCGGGACGCCGGCTCGGCGAACTGCTCGTGCAGGCGGGGCACGTCGCCGCCGACGTGGTGCAGCGCGAACTGCGACAGCTCGTCGAGGAAGCGGTCTATTCGCTCTTCACGTGGACGCAGGGGACGTTCACCTTCGAGCCCGACGTGACACCGGACGGACGCGGCCTCGCGGTGGCGATCAATCCCGAGTCGCTGCTGCTCGAAGGTGCGCGCCGCGTGGACGAGTGGCAGCTCGTGCAGAAGCGCTTCCCGACGTTCGATCTCGTCTTCGAGCTCGACGCGGCACGCGCGCACGATGTGGCGTCCGCCGGGAGCGACGCGGCCGAAGTCGCGCAGTGGCTCGACGGCCGTCGCGACATCCGCGCGCTCATCGAGCGCTCCGGGCTCTCGGAGTTCACCGTCGGTCGTGCGCTCTACGACATGGCGATGGCGGGGATGCTCGTACAGGTCGGCGCCCCCGCGGGCGGCAGCGATGAACACGAGGCGCTCGAGTCGCCGGTGGATCGCGCGGCGCGCCTCGGCAAGGCGCTGCTGCGCGCCGGCATGCTCGACGACGCCGAACGCGAGCTGCGCACCGCACTCGAGGGACGCGCCGACGACATGGCGGTGCGCCACCAGCTCGGCGTGATCGCGCTCCGGCAGGGACGATGGGCCGACGCGGTCGAGCGGCTCGAACCACTGGCGCACGTCGACACGGCGAGCGCGCCGATGCTCCATCACCTCGCCATCGCCTACGAAGCCGTGGGGCGCGATCTCGACGCCGCGCGCCTCCTCGATCGGGCCGCGCGCCCGGGGACGGAGCCGCCGGCCCAAGTCGAGCTCTCGCGCGCGATGCACGCCTATCGCGGCGGCGACGTCGCGCGCGCGGATCAGTTGCTGTTGCGCGCGCGGACGCGCTTCGACGGCGACGCACCGCCGGCGGTCTGGTTCCACGTCGCGGCGCTCGTCGCCGCCGCGCGCGACGACGCCGATCGCGCGCAGGCGCTGCTCGAGGAAGGCATCCGCGCGTATCCGTCGGTGGGTGTGCTGCACGCCAACTACGCGGCGCTGCTGCTCGCGCGCGGGCAGTTGAGTGCCGCGGGCATGGCGGTCGAGCGCGCATCGCTGCACGCGGCCAACCTCGCGCCGTTCCAGAAGACGTGCGGCGATCTCGCGCACCGCCTCGCGCGCTACGACGACGCGCTCGAGGCCTACCTGCGCGCGGTGCGCATCGATCCCGCGATCGGCCCCGACACGTACGTGCAGCTCGGCGAACTGCGCTACCAGCGTGGCGAGCACGCCGAGGCCGAACGGTGCTGGCAACGCGCGCTCGAACTGGATCCGGCGAACCGGCAGGCGCGCGGCAATCTGGAGGCGCTGCGGCGGGCCTCATGACCGACGACTTCCTCGCTCCGCTCGCGGTGCGCGCGCTCGACCTGGCGACGCAACTCGACGCCGAAGAGGCGGACGCCACCGCGCTCAAGCACCGCATCTACCTGCTGCATCGCGCGGTCGAGGAGCAGGCGCTCGCGGTCGAGCAGTTGCAGGGCGAGGTCAAGCGCCTCGTCGCGACGTGGAAGACGCGCTTCCGCGGTACCGAGCACGAAGGCGCGTCGGAATCGCCGCCGTCGGTCGATCCGTCACCGACATCGCCCGATGTCGTCACGCCACCCGCGGTGCGCGCACACCCCGCGCCCGCCGACGATCTCGTCGCGGCCGCGCAGCGCGTGCTGCGTCAGACGCCGCTGCTCTCGATCGCGATCCCGTCGCCGGTGATCGCGATGGCCGCCGTGCCGGCGGAGCGGCCCGCGTCGATCGTCGTCGCTGCGGCGCCACGCGACGGCGGTACCGCGACGCCGCCCGACGGCACCACCACGCGCCTCACGCCGCGGCCGGGTCAACCGCGCGTCGTCGACGAACTCAACGCGTCGACCTTCGTCGATCGCGGCTGGAGCCGGCTCGCAGTCGGCGATTTCGTCGCGGCGGAAGTGGCACTGCGCAAGGCCATCGAGCTGAATCCGCTCGACGCGTACGCCGCCGTGCTCCTCGCGTGGGCCGAGGTGGCACAGGAGCGCACCGATGACGCGCTCGCACGCCTCGCCGACGTGCTCGCCGCCGCGCCGACGCATGCGCTCGGCCACGTCGTCGCGGGGCACGCACATCTGCGCGCCGAGCGGTACGTCGAGTCCGATGCGCATCTCGCGCAGGCACGTGCCCTCGACGGCGATCGCAAGGCCTCGCTGTACGCGTGGTACTACACGGGCCAGCTGCGGCTGGCGACCGCCGCGTGGGACGACGCGATCGTCGCCTTCGCGAAGGCACTCGAGTACGGGCCCAACCTCGTCGAGGCGCGCTACGAGACGGGGCACGCGCACTGGGGCGCCGGCCGGCCCGACGAGGCGCGCGCCGCGTGGCGCGCCGGTGCCGATGCGAACAAGTTCAACCCGTGGAGTGCGCGCTGTCGCGAGATGCTCGCGGTGCTGGACGCCGGAGGGAGTCCGTCGCGCGCCGGATGACCGGCGCGCTCGCGCGTGCGTGGTGGCGACGCGTGCGCGTATGGAAGACGGTAAGCGGTGTCGCGCTGGTCGCCATGAGCGCGCTGCTGTTGCTCCTTGCGACGACGCGGTCCGTCACCGCACAAGCGGTGGCCGCGGTACGCCTCGACGCCGGGCGCTTCACCATCGTGCACTATCCGCGCGACGCGCGTCTCGCACGGACCGTCGCCGACGTGGCGACCGCGCGCGACACCTTTCCCTGGCTGCCGCGTCCGCGCGCCCGCGTGCTGATCATGATCGCGCCCGACGCCGCGACGTTTCGCGAGTGGGTCGGTCCGTCGGTGCCCGAGTGGGGGGCGGCCGTCGCCTTCACCGACCAGTCACGCGTCGTGCTGCAGGGGAGCGCCGCCGACGGGAGCGCCGGTGATCCACGCGCGCTGCTCCGGCACGAGCTGGCGCATCTCGCGCTCGCCGAAGCATTGGGCGACCTCCCGCCACGCTGGTTCCACGAAGGCTACGCGCAGTATGCCGCCGGCGAGGTGGATGGCAACGCGTATCTGCAGACGAATCTCGCGCTGCTCTTCCGTCGCATGCCGACCTTCGCCGGCCTCGACTCGGCCTTCGCCACGCGCTCGTCGGTGAGCGCGGCGGCCGCGTATCGCCTCGCCGCGCTCGCGGTGACGCACATGGCGGAACGTGATCCCGCGCGCGGCCTCACGCTGCTCTTCCGCTACTGGCCCGAGACCGGGCGGCTCGACGGTGCCGTGCGGCGCGCCTTCGGCACGACGCTCGACGAGGTGGAGCGCGACTGGCAGCGTCGCGCGCGCTGGGAGGCGGGCGCGCTGGCGCTCGCGGCCGACGTGTCGCTCATCGGGCTGCTCGCGGTGATCCCGCTGGTGCCGCTCTGGCTCTCGAAACGGCGACGCACGCGCGCGCGGCTGGCGGCGATGAAGGCCGAGGAGGCGCGTCTCGAGGAGGCGATGGCCGGCTCGGTGCTCGATGCGCTGCTCGCGCCGCGCGCCGACGGATCGCGCGCGGCGACCCCGTGGAGCGCCGGGCCGCCTGCGCCGGGTGCGTCGCCTTGACCGCGCCGCCCGGCCCGGGTAGGCTGCCCCGCCATGGCATCGACTGACGCTCCGGCGCGCCGGCGCCCCCTCCTCTGGTGGGGGCTCGCTGCCGCTGCCCTGATGCTCGGCTACCTCGATCTGGCGCGCGGCGGCGAGACGATCGCGCCGGTGCTGCTCGTGCTCGGCTACTGCGTGCTGGTGCCGATCGCCATCCTCAAGTGATCGCGACCTGACCGATACGGGCGGGTGGCGGGCCCGCGTGCGGCGCCGTGCGGCGGTCGGCGCGCGGGTGGCAAGTCCAAGATGAAGTGTTCGTTACGGCTGTCGTGGTCCGCTTGCCTGCGTTACGAGCCAGCGGCACTTTTTGGCGTCCTGACGACTATACGCCCGGGAGGAGCAGCCCCGGGCGTTGGTCGATGTGTAGCCCCGGGCGAATAGCTCAGTCGGTCAGAGCACCTGTCTTACACACAGGGGGCCGGGGGTTCGAGTCCCTCTTCGCCCATCCGCGCGATGCCGATGTCGCGCCGTCGTGTTCCCGCGGTCCGATCACTACCTGGGGAGGTTCGTGCAGTGAGCGTTCGTCTGACGAAGAGCGCGGTGCTCGCGCTCATGGCTGGCGGGATGGTCTCCGCTCTTCCCGCGCAGGTGCGCGGGTGGGACGGCAAGGCGCCTCGCATGCTCGTGCTCACGCTGCGCTCCACCGAGCGCAACCTCGGCGCGCAGGCAGCCGACCAGATCCGCGATCGCCTCGGATCGACGTTCTCGCCCACCTCGCTGTATCAGGTGCCGAAGAACGAGATCAACGAGGTGCTCAAGGCCTCGGGCTACCAGCAGGACGAGCCGCTGTCGCAGAACGATGCGCGCGAGCTCGGCCGCCAGCTGCGCGCCGGCGAGTACGTCGCGGGGACGGTGAAGAAGGAAGGCGAGAGCGTCACCGTCGAGGCGTACATGCACCTCGTGCGTGACCCCTCGCTCGCCCAGCCGCTGCAGCCGGCCAGCGCCACGCGCATGGGCGACGCCGCCAGGGCCGTCGCCCTCGAGGTGCAGGCCGCCCGCAAGCAGCTCGACCACGAGCAGAAGTGCGTCAACTTCGCGCGCGAGCAGAAGTGGGCCGAGGCCGCCGCGGCCGCCAAGGAAGGGATTGCCGTCTTCCCGCGCGCGACGATCGCGCGCACCTGCCTGCTCAACGTCCTCGTCGAGACCAAGGCCTCCGAGGCCGAGCAGCTCGGCCTCGCCGAGGAGATCCTCAAGATCGACCCGCGCGCCCGCCGCGCTCTCGCCATCGCCGGTGACATCTACCGGAAGCAGGGCAAGACGGACGACATGATCCGCGCGTACACGGGGCTCATCGCCGCCGATCCGACCAACTCGCGCCTCGTCGAGGACGTGACCAAGGCGATCGCCGGCGCCGGCAACCCGCGCGTCGCGCTGCCGATCATCCGCAAGGCCGTCGAGGACAACCCCGGCGACCCGGCGCTCCTGCGCACGCGCTGGCTCGTCGAGCTGGCCGCGCGCGAGTACAAGGCGGGGCTCGCCACGGGCGAGGAGATGATCGCGCTCGACACCGCGCTCGCCGACACGAGCTTCTTCATCCGTCAGTCGGCCGCCTACGCCGCCGACTCGCAGCCGGCCAAGGGCGCGGAACTGCTCGCGCGCGGCACGCAGAAGTTCCCGGACAACGCGGCACTCCTCGTCGTCTACGGGCAGTCGCTCCGCACGGCCGGCCAGACGCAGCAGGCCCTCGAGGCGGTGCGCAAGGCGGTGTCGATGGACGCGCAGGTCGAGCGTGGCTACGCGTCGCTCGCGCAGCTGTACGTCGACAACAAGCAGTATGACAGCGCCTACGCGACGCTCCTCACCGCGGACAAGGGCGCGGACAGCGTCTTCGTCGGACCGCTCGCACTGGCGACCGGCAACGCGCTGCAGCGCGCCGCCGGCCAGACGAAGGCACCCGCCGATTACGACATCGCACTCCGGTACCTCAAGCTCGCCGATGCCAACGCGACCACGCCGGACGCGCGGCTGCAGGCGCAGTTCCTGATCGGCGCCGTCTCGCTCGGGTACGGGCAGGTGCAGCTCAACGCCGGTGTGCAGGGCAAGAACTGCGACCTCGTCAAGGTCGGTCGCGACCTGATCGCGGACGCGCAGATCAACATCCCCAAGGGCGCACGCTTCGCGCCGCAGCAGGCCGGCCAGCTGGTGCAGGCGGCGGGGACGTTGAGCACCGCCGGCGAGCAGGCGGCCAAGGCGATCAAGTGCCCGTGACGCACGGCTGAGTCGCGCCTCGGCGCACTCCCCGCGACGCCCCCCGCCGATCCGACGGCGGGGGGCGTCGTGCTTTCGCACACGCACGCGCCACGCCTTCGTGATCTTGGCGAGTCCGCTAGAATTCCGCCGCGCGCGCGCTTTCCCCGCGCCTTCCGTTTCACTCGCCGCCCCCCGCCGCCATCATCGCCGCGCCGTTCGACTCGCCGTATCACGCGCCGGTCCTCGTGGACGCGGTGCTGGCCAGTTGCGCCGGTGCCACGACGGTCCTCGACGGCACGCTGGGCGGCGGTGGGCACACGGCCGCCTTCCTCGCCGCGGGACTGCGTGTCGTCGCGATCGACCGCGATCCCGAGGCGCTGGCCACGGCCGGCACGCGCCTCGCCGACGCCATCGCCGACCGGCGGCTGCGACTCGTGCGCGGCAACTACGCCGACGTGGCGTCGCTTCGCGAACTCGACACGATCGTCGTCGACGCGGTACTGCTCGACCTCGGTGTCAGCTCGCACCAGCTCGACGACGACGCGCGCGGCTTCTCGTTCCGCCAGGGCGCGCCGCTCGACATGCGCATGGGTGACGAACCGCTCGACGCCGCGACGCTCCTCAACACGACCGACCAGCGCACGCTCGCGCAGTGGCTCCGCGACTGGGGCGACGAGCCCCGCGCCGCGAAGCTCGCCGCCGAGATCGTGCGACGGCGTGCATCCGCACCGTTCGCCACCAGCGACGACCTCGTCAACGCGATCCGCGGTGCGCTCGGGCCACGCACGGGGCCGGGCGACTTCGCGCGGCTCTTCCAGGCCGTGCGCATCGCCGTCAACGACGAACTCGCGGGGCTCGCCCGTGCGCTCCCGGCGCTGCGCGACCGTCTCGCGGCCGGCGGCACACTCTGCGTGATCACGTATCACTCGGGCGAGGACCGGCTGGTGAAGGAGACGTTCCGCGCGTGGAGCACGGCGTGCACCTGCCCGCCGCGCGCACCCTTCTGCCATTGCGATGCCGTCGCCGCCGGCTCGCTCGTGACGCGCAAGCCGATCACCGCCGGCGACGACGAACTCGCGCGCAACCCGCGCGCCCGCTCCGCGAAGCTCCGCGCATGGCGACGCGCAGCGTGAACCGCCAGCGGCGTGGCCGCACGCTCGTCTTCCTCGGGCTCGTCGGCTTCCTCGCCGTCACCGGCATCGTCGTCGCGCGCCGCGCCCACGGACGCACGCTGGCGAAGGAGGTCGAGATCCTCGACCGGCGACGCACGCAGCTGGCCGGCGAGGCCGCGAAGCTCGATGCCGACCTGCGCGCGCTCGGCAGCCGCGGGCGGCTCGCCCCACTCGTCGAGCAGAAACTCGGCATGCGCGTCCCCGCCGACAGCCAGGTGACCACGCTCACGCTCCCGGGGGCCGCGCGTGGCACTCCGTGATCGACTCGTCGCGCTGCGCGACCGCTTCACCCTCGTCGAGTGGGGCATCGCGCTCTTCGCCGCCGCGATCCTCGGCAAGGCGGCGTGGGTGCAACTGGTGCAGGGCGCGGAGTGGCGACAGCTCGCCACGCGCCAGCAGGTGCGGCAGGAAGTGCTCCCCGCGCCCCGCGGTCGCATCGTCGACGCGGCAGGGCTCCCGCTCGCGGAGAGCCAGCCGCTCGTCACGCTGAGCATCGCACCGCGCGAGGTCGCGTGCCCCAGGGCGCGGCCGGGTGTGCGCGCCTCGTGTCCGCAGCGCGACTCGCTCGCGAAGCGCCTCGCGCGTCTCGGCGTCGTGCGCGCCGACGTGCGCAAGGCGCTCGACACGACGCGACGCTGGGTCAACCTGCGCGGTCGCTTTCCCGTCGCCGACGCCGGTCCGCTGCTCGGCATGCGGGGCGTCTATCCGCAGTACACGATGGCGCGCGTCACCCTCGCTTCGCGCGGCGTGCGCGCGGTGGTGGGCGCGGTCGCCGATGGTCACGGCTCGGCCGGCCTCGAACTCTCGCTCGATTCGCTGCTGCAGGGGACGAGCGGGATCCGCGAGATCATCCGCACCGGCCGCGGCGACAAGCTGGGCTCGCCCGATGCACCCGTGATCGCGGCGGTCCCCGGCAACGAAGTCACGCTGACGCTCAACTACACGTTGCAGGACATCGCCGAGCGCGCACTCGGCGAGGCGATCGACGAGAACGGTGCCGAAGGTGGCGACGTCGTCGTGCTCGATCCGCGCTCGGGCGAGGTGCTCGCGCTCGCGAGTCGCGGTGCTGCGGGCGCGGCGCCCAAGCTCACCGCCGTCACCGACGTCTACGAACCCGGCTCGACGCTCAAGCCCTTCATCGTCGCGAAGCTGCGCGCCGCGGGACGCGTCCGGCTCGACGAGTGGCTCGACACGCACGGCGGCCGGTGGAACTACAACGGTCGTCCGCTCGAGGATTCGCACAAGGCGGCGCGCATGACGGTCGCCGAGGTGCTGCAGCAGTCGAGCAACATCGGCGTCGTGCAGCTCCGCGACCGCCTTGGCGATCGCGCGCACTACGAGCTGCTCCGCGACCTCGGCTTCGGGGCGTACACCGGCATCGGCTACCCGAGCGAATCGCCCGGACTCGTGCGCCCGCCGAAGGCATGGAGCCGCCAGACGGGCGCGTCGCTCGCCATCGGCTACGAACTGCTCGTCACGCCGCTGCAGATGGCGCTCGCGTATGCGACCATCGCCAACGGCGGACTGCTTTACGAACCGACGCTGGTGCGCACGATCCGCTCGCCCGACGGCGCGCGCGTGCTCTGGTCGCACGAACCGCGCGTCGTGCGGCGCGTCTTCAGCGAGTCCGCGGCGAAGGAGCTGCGCGAGGTGCTCGTCGGGACCGTCGAAGCGGGGACGGCGCGCGATGCGGGGCTCTCGCGCTACCGCATCGCCGGCAAGACGGGCACGGCACGCCGCGCGCGCAACGGCGCGTACGTCCCCAACGAATACGTGTCGAGCTTCGTCGGCATCTTCCCCGCCGACGATCCGCAACTCGTCGTGCTGGTCAAGATCGATCGGCCGACGAAGCAGATCTTCGGCGGCAAGGTCGCCGCGCCGGTGCTCAAGGCGATCGTCGAAGGGGCACTGGCGTCGCCCACGACGGCGATCGATCGTGGGCGCCTGGCCGCATCGGCGATCGCCCCCACGCCACGTCTGCTCCCGGACAGCGTCACCGTCGTCGAGCGGATCCCGGCGGCACCCGCGCGCCGCGTGCGCCCGGCGATCGCCGACGCGGGTGACGGACTGGCGCCGGTGATGGTGTCGCTCGTGACGCCGCCCACCGACGCCCTCGCGCGCCCGGTCGGGTCGCGTGCGGTGCCCGACGTCACCGGGCTCCCGCTCCGCGATGCGGTCTACGCGCTCCACCGCGCGGGCTTCCGCGTGCTGATCGATTCGCTCGCGCCCGATGGCACGTCGCCGGCCTCCGGCGCCGGCGCGCCGGCGGGCACACTCGTCCGGTTGCATCGCGCGCCATGACCTTCGTCCCGATCACGCGCCTGCTCGACGCGCTCGCCGCTGCCGATCTCCTCGTCGAGGTGCGCGGCGCCGTCCCGGCGGCGCTCACCGGCTTCACCGACGACAGTCGCGCGGTCGTCGCCGGGGGCTGCTTCGCGGCGGTACGCGGGCATGCGGTGGACGGGCATCGCTTCGTCGCGCAGGCGGAACGTGCGGGCGCCGCGTGCGTCATGGTCTCGGACGTCACCATCGCCGAGGGCCCCGCGATCGTCGTGCGCGATTCGCGCCGGGCGGTGGCCGTCGCCGCGGCGGCGTGGTTCGGACGGCCGGCGCAGCAGCTGCACCTGGTCGGCGTGACGGGGACCAACGGCAAGACGACGTCCGTCGGCATGCTGCGCCACCTGCTCGATCGCCCCGACGGGCGTGCGGCGAGCATCGGCACGCTCGGCGTGCTCGTGGGCAGCGAGGGGACGCCGCTCGAGGGCGGGCAGGGGCTGACGACGCCCGGCCCGGTCGAGCTGCAGCGGCTCCTGCGCACCCTCGTCGATGCGGGCGTGCGCACGGTCGCGATGGAAGCGAGCTCGCATGCGCTCCACCAGTCGCGCCTCGAGGGGCTGGTCATGGACGCGGCGCTCTTCACCAACTTCACGCGCGACCATCTCGACTATCACGACACGATGGAGGCGTACTTCGCCGCCAAGGCGATGCTCCTCGATCTCGTCGGTCGGAGCGGGATCGTCGTCGTCAACGACGACGATCCCGCGTGGACGCACCTGCGCGACGTCCCGCAACGGAAGTGGCGCTTCAGCGTCGCGGGACGTCGCGTGGACGTGCGCGCCACCGACACGCGATTCACGCCCCGCGGCAGCGACTTCGTCCTGCACGCACCGCACGAGCGCGCCGTCGCGGTGTCGTTGCCGCTGCTCGGCGACTTCCAGGTCGAGAACGCGTGTGGCGCCGCGACGGTCGCGATCGCGCTCGGCATGGATCCCGTCGACGTCGCGGCACGCCTCGCCACGCTGCCGCAGGTGCCGGGGCGGCTCGAGCGCCTGAGCGCGCATCCCGCCGTGCTGCGCGACTACGCACACACCGCCGATGCGCTCGACCGCGCGTTGCGCGCCGTGCGCCCCTTCGCGACCGGGCGCGTGATCGTCGTCTTCGGCGCGGGAGGGGACCGTGATCGCGGCAAGCGCCCGGAGATGGGACGCGTCGCCGCGTCACTCGCCGACTGGTGCGTCGTGACCAGCGACAATCCGCGCACCGAGGATCCCGAACGGATCCTCGACGACATCGTCGCGGGCATGGCCGGCGACCACTGGGAACGCATCGAGGATCGGCGCGCCGCGATCGCGAGGGCAATCGCGATGGCAGGGCCGGACGATCTCGTGCTGCTCGCCGGCAAGGGGCACGAGACCTACCAGATCCGCGGCACCGAGAAGCTGCACTTCGACGAGGCCGAGATCGTCGCGTCGCTCATCGGAGCGACCGCGTGAGCACGACGCGCGCCGGTGTCGCGAGTTCGCTGCCGTATCACGTCACGGGGCGGCACTTCTGGACGATGGATCGTGTCGCCGATGCCCTGCGCGATGTCGCGACGGGTCAGCTGCCGCGCGGCGGGCGCGAGTTCCCCGATGTCACGACCGACACGCGCACCATCGCCGCGGGCGCGCTGTTCGTCGCGCTGCGCGGTGAACGCCACGACGCGCACGACTTCCTCGCCGACGCGGTGCGAGGCGGCGCGGCCGCGCTCGTGGTCGACGATCCCGCGCGCGCCGCGGGACTGGGCGTCCCGGTGTATGTCGTGCGCGACACGCGCGTCGCGCTCGGGGCGCTCGCGCACTTCCGCCGGCGTGCGTGGGCGAAGCCGGTGATTGCAGTGGGCGGCTCCAACGGCAAGACGAGCACCAAGGAGCTCCTCGCCGCCATGCTCGGCGGCGCGTATCACGTGCACGCGACGCGCGGGAATCTCAACAACGAGGTCGGCGTCCCGCTCACGCTCCTCGCGCTCCCCGACGACGCCGACATCGCCGTCGTCGAAGCCGGTACCAATGCGCCGGGCGAGATCGCGCGCCTGCGTCGCATCATCGCGCCGGACGTCGCCGTGATCACGAGCATCGGCGAGGAGCACCTCGAAGGCTTCGGCGATCTCGCCGGCGTCCTGCGCGAGGAACTCGATCTGGTGGACGACGTGGACGTGGTGATCGCGCCGGCCGCACATCCCGAGGTCGCCGCGGGCGCCTCCGGACGCTGCGGTCGCGTCGTCGTCGCCGGCCTCGAAGGCGGCGACGTGCGTCCACTCCGTCACGTGCTGCATGTCGACGGCACGGGCATGCTCGACTTCGCGAGCGACGAGGGCGAGGTCTCGCTCCACGTCCCGCTGCGCGGCGCGCACAACCTGCGCAACGCCGTGCTCGCGGTCACGGTCGCGCGGGCCTACGGCGTCTCGTGGGACGCGATCGCGGCCGGTCTCGCCGGCATGCCGCAGCCCGCGATGCGCGCCGCCGTCCAGCCGATCGGGCGCGCGTTGCTCGTGAACGACGCGTACAACGCCAACCCGCCGTCCGCGCGCGCCGCGCTCGACCTGCTCGAGCAGGTCGGGCAGGGGCGACCGCTCGTCGCGGTGCTCGGGACGATGCGCGAACTCGGCGCCGCCACCGCGTCGATGCACGACGCGATCATCGCCGATGCCCTCGCACGCCCGCTGGCCGTGATCGTCGCGATCGGCGAGTTTGCCGAGGCCGGCCGACGCGTGGCACCGGGCGATGCGCGGTGCCTCCTCGCCGAGGATGCCCCCGACGTCGTGCCGGCGCTGCTCGCGCGACTCCCCGCGGACGCGGCGATCCTGCTCAAGGGCTCGCGCGGTGTACGCCTCGAGCGGCTCGTCGACCCGCTCACCGCCTGGGCCGCCACCGGCTGACGTCCCCTCTCGCACTCGCGCCATCGTGCTCCACTACCTGTTCGCGTCGAACCAGGGAGGATGGGACGTCCTCCGCCTGCTCACCTACATCAGCTTCCGCGCCGTCGCGGCGGCGGTCACGGCGCTGCTCGTCGCCTTCCTCGTCGGCCCGCTCATCCTGGGCCGGCTGCGCGCGATGATGGTGCATCAGGTCGTGCGCGAAGGCACGCCCGACACGCACAAGACCAAGGGCGCGACGCCGACCATGGGCGGGTTGATCATCCTCGCCGCGACGATCGTCCCGACCCTCCTCTGGGCGCGACTGGACAACCGCTACGTGTTGCTCGCCCTCGTCGTCACCGCGTGGATGGGCGGCATCGGCTTCCTCGACGACTACCTCAAGCTGCGCCAGAAGCGCATGGGGGTGAAGAACGAGGGGCTCGTCGAGCGCTACAAGCTCGCGGGTCAGATCGTGTGCGGCGTCGGGCTCGGGCTCTGGCTCTGGCTCGATCCCATCAGCACGCTCCCCGGCGCGAGCACCACCGTGCCGTTCTTCAAGTACTGGCTGATCGTCCCGGCCACGGCGACGCTCGCGTGGCTCTACGTCCCGTTCGTCACGGTCGTGCTGACGGGGGCGAGCAACGCCGTCAATCTCACCGACGGCCTCGACGGCCTCGCGGCCGGGCTCTGCGCGATCTCGGCGGTGACGTTCGCGATCTTCGCGTACGCCATGGGTCGCATCGACATGTCGGGCTACCTGCAGCTCTTCTACCTGCGTGGCGCCGGTGAGCTCGCGATCTTCTGCGCGGCGATGTTCGGCGCGCTGATCGGTTTCCTCTGGTTCAACGCGTATCCGGCGCAGGTCTTCATGGGCGACACCGGCTCGCTCGCGCTCGGCGGCGCGATCGGTGCGGTGGCGATCCTGCTCAAGAGCGAGTTCCTGCTCGTGATCGTGGGCGCGGTCTTCGTCGCCGAAGCGGTGTCGGTCATCCTGCAGCGCACCGTCTTCAAGTACCGTCGCAAGAAGCATGGGCTCGAATACGCACAGAGACACCGTGTCTTCCTGAGGGCGCCGTTGCACCACCACTTCGAGATGAAGGGGTGGCCCGAGACGCAGGTCGTGGTGCGCTTCTGGATCCTCGGCATCCTCAGCGCCTTCCTCGGCCTCTCCACGCTCAAGCTCCGCTGATGCGCGCGCTGTTCGACCGCCTCGGACGCGCGGCCGGCGAGGTCGCCGTGATCGGGCTCGGCGCGAGCGGGCGCGCGGCGGCCCAACTGCTGCGGCGCGGCGGTGTCGCGGTCTACGCGTCGGACGCGGGCCACGCCGATCGCGTGCGCGAGACGGCCGCGCTGCTGCGTGATGTCGGCGCCGACGTGGACACCGGCACCCACGACCTCGCGCGCATCGCACGCGCGGCGATCGTGGTCGCGAGCCCCGGCGTACCGCCCACCGCCCCGGCGCTGGCCACGGCGGCCGCCGCCGGCGTGCCCGTGATCGGTGAGCTCGAGGTCGCGCTCACCGCCATGCCCGCGCTCCGGTATGTCGCGATCACCGGCACCAACGGCAAGACGACCACCACCGCACTCGTCGGCCAGCTGCTGCGCGCGCTCGGCCACGACGCCGTGGACGCGGGCAACATCGGCACGCCGCTGGCCGAATATGCGTTGCGGCCGGTCCCGCCGACGTGGGCCGCGCTCGAGACGTCGAGCTTCCAGCTGCACGATCTGCCCGGGATCGCACCGACGGTCGGCGTGGTGACGAACCTGAGCCCCGATCATCTCGATCGCTACGACTCGCTCGAGGCGTACTACGGCGACAAGGCGCGCCTCTTCCGCAACGCGACGGACGACTCGCGCTGGGTGCTCAACGCCGACCAGCCCGACGTGCTCGACCTCTGGCGCCTGATGCCGGCCGACGTGACGCCGCGTCCGACGCGCCTGGCCGGCCATGTCGCCTGCGTCTCGCTCGTGCGCGAGGCCGACGCGTGGTACGACAGCGGCACCGCGACGCTCGTGCTCCACGGCGAGCCACTGCTCGCGCGTCACGAGCTCGCGCTCGTCGGCGACCACAACGTCGCCAACGCACTCACCGCCGCGCTCGCGGTGTGGGAAGCGGACGTCGCACATCGCACGCCCGCCGCGCGCGCGACGATGGCCGCCGCACTGCGCACGTTCCACGCGCTGCAGCATCGCCTGGAGCCGGTGCCGACCACCGATGGCGTCCTCTGGCTCAACGACAGCAAGGCCACCAACGTCTCGTCCACGCTGGTCGCGGTGCAGGGGATGACGCGCCCCTTCGTCCTCCTGCTCGGCGGCCGCCACAAGGGCGAACCGTACACCGCGCTCGCGGAGCCCTTCCGCGCGCATGGCGTCGCGGTCGTCGCCTACGGCGAGGCCGCGGCGCAGGTGGAACACGATCTCGGTCCGCTCGTGCGTGTCGAGCGTGAGGACGGTGGCTTCGCGAGCGTCGTCGCGCGAGCCCGTCGCCTCGTGCCCGCGGGCGGCGCCGTGCTGCTGTCGCCGGCCTGCTCGAGCTACGACATGTTCCGCAACTACGAGGAGCGCGGCGCCGCGTTCCGCCGGCTCGCCCGCGGCGAGACCGCCTGATGCACCCGGACACGGAGCCCGCATGACGTCGATCCCGTTCGACCGGCCGGCGACGCCGGCGACGCGCACGCCGACCGCCGTTCCCGGTGTACGCGAACGCTGGCGCATGGGCGTCGAGGCGCGCGCGATCGTGCTCGTGACCGCGGTGCTGCTCGTCATCGGTCTCGCCACCGTGTTCAGCGCGTCGTTCATCGAGGCGCAGCAGAAGGGCTTCGGCTCGACCTACTACCTCTCGCGTCAGGCGATCGCCGCCGCGATGGGCGCCGTCTGCTTCGCGATCCTCGCCAAGCTCGATGCCGAGCGGTTCCGCGCACTGGCCTGGCCGATGATGCTCGCGTCGATCGGCGCGATGGCGCTCGTGCTGCTCGCCGGCGCTATCAACGGCTCGGCGCGCTTCGCCTTCGGTCGGTCGTTCCAGCCGTCGGAATTCGTCAAGTTCGCCGTCATCGTCTGGACCGCGATGATGATCGTGCGCAAGGGTGAGCGACTCCGTCGCTTCACCAAGGGCGTCATCCCGATCATGCTCGTCATCGGGCTGCTCGCAGGGCTCGCCTTCAAGCAGCCGGACGTCTCGGTCGCACTCTTCTATCTCGCCGTCGCGGGCACCATGCTCTTCGTCGCCGGCGCGCGCATCGGGCACTTCCTCCTCATCGGCCTCATCGTCCTCCCGATCGGATGGAAGAAGCTCGACGGCTATGTGCAGAAGCGGTTGTGCACGTACACGGACAGCTGCGATGCGACCATCACGCGCGAGTTCGGCCTGCAGACGCGCCAGTCGCTCATCGCCATCGGCTCGGGCGGGCTGGTCGGCGTCGGCTACGGCGAGGGGCGCCAGCAGGGCGGCTTCCTGCCGCACCAGATCTCCGACTTCATCGCCAGCAACATCGGCGAGGAATGGGGCTTCCTCGGCCTCGCCGTCGTCACGCTCGCGTACACCGTCTACGGCTGGCTCGGCTTCCGCATCGCGCGCGACGCGCGCTCGCAGTTCCTGCAACTCGTGGCGGTGGGCATCGTGCTCACCACCGTCACGACCGCGTTCGTGCACCTCGCGGTCGTGACGGGACTCTTTCCCAACACCGGGCTCACGCTGCCGTTCATCTCGCACGGGGGCTCGAACATGCTGCTCTCGCTCGCGATGACCGGCGTGCTCGTGAACATCGGCAGCGTGCGCGAGCGCGTCGCCGTCGAGCCGATCGCCCGCTGATGCCCGGCGCGTCCGGCACCGGTGCGATCTGCTTCGGCGGCGGCGGCACGGGTGGGCACCTCTATCCTGCGATCGCGGTCGCCGAAGCGATCGGGCGCGCACGGCCGGGCATGGGCGTGCATTTCGTCGGCGCGCAGCGGGGCATCGAGGCACGCGTGCTCCCGGCGTCGAGCTGGCCGCACGACCTGCTCGACTTGCGCCCGCTCGATCGCCGCCGTCCGTGGAAGAACGTCGGCATGCTCGGCGGCCTCCTCGCCGGCATCCGCCGCCTCGACGCGATCGACCGCGAGAAGACGATCCGCGCCGTCGTCGGCACGGGCGGGTATGCGGCGAGCGCCGTGCTCACCTGGGCCGTGCTGCGTCGACGCCCGCTCTTCCTGTGGGAAGGGAACGCGACCGCCGGCCTCACGGTGCGGCTGTTCAGTCGCTGGGCACGCCGAGTCTATCTCGGCTTTCCCGAGGCCCGTGCGACGCTCGCCGGCGTTCCCGCCGACCGCCTCGTCGTGAGCGGCAACCCGATCACGCCGCCGCCCAAGAATCGCGCGTCGCGACGCTTCGCGCGGGAGGCGTGGCACTTCCCGGCGTCGGTGGCGCGCGTGCTGCTCGTCTTCGGCGGCAGCCAGGGCGCTCGCGCGATCAACGACGCGATCGCCGCGTGGCTCCCTGCCGCGCTTCCGGACGAGTGGGGCGCCATCTGGATCACCGGCACGGCCGACCACGCGAAGTACGCCGCGCATGCGTCGGAGCGGATCCGCGTCGTCGCCTACCAGCAACCGATGGCGGACGCGTACGCCACCGCCGATCTCGCGATCGCGCGCGCCGGTGCGATGTCCACCTCCGAACTCTGTGCGTGGGGGCTGCCGATGGTCCTCGTCCCGCTCCCGACGAGCGCCGGCGATCACCAGCGCGTGAACGCACGCGCCCTCGAAGTGGCCGGCGCCGCGCGCGTCGTCGAGCAGGCCACGCTCGGCACCACCGCGCTCGCTGAGGTCGTGGGCGCGCTGCTCCGCGACCCCGCGCAGCTCGCCACGATGTCCGTCCGCGCGACGAGTCGCGCCCGTACGGATGCGGCCGACATCATGGCAAATTCCATCCTGTCCTCGCTCACTCCCTGACGTCGTCCCGCGCTCCATGCCGGTCACGCCCGAGACCAGCGCCCGCATGCGGCGCGACGCGCTGCAGCTCTTCACTGCCGCGGACGATCCGCGTCCCGTCCATTTCGTCGGCGTCGCCGGCGCAGGGATGAGTGCGCTCGCCGAACTGTTCGTGCGGCGCGGGCTGCGCGTCACCGGCAGCGACATGAGCCCGACGGGCAATGCCGACCTCGAATCGCTCGGCGTCCTCGTGCATCGCGGTCATGATGCGGCGTTCGTGGACGGTGCACGCGCGGTCGTCGCGTCGAGCGCGATCGCGCCGGATCATCCCGAGCTCGCGCGCGCGACCGCACTCGCCCTGCCGATCATCCGTCGTGCCGAAGCGCTCGGTGCCGCCGTCGATGGGCTCGATGTCGTCGGCGTTGCCGGTACGCACGGCAAGACGACGACGACGGTGATGACCACCGAGGCGCTCGCCAGCGCGGGCCTCGCCCCGACGGGCATCGTCGGCGGCCGCGTGCAGGCCTGGGGCGGCAACCTGCGATGGGGGGGCGGTCGTACCGTCGTCGTCGAAGCCGACGAGTACGATCGTTCGTTCCTCGCGTTGCACCCGTCCGTCGCGACGATCACGAACGTCGAGGCCGATCATCTCGACATCTACGACGATCTGGCCGACATCGAGCGCACGTTCGCGGAGTACGCCTCGCGTGCGCGGTGGGTCGTGCGCTGCATGGACGACGCGGGCGCGACTCGTGTTCCTGTCGCTTCGGGCGCCGATGTGATCGGCTACGGTCTCGTCGCGCGCGACGGCGTGCGGTTGCTGGGCACGCCGACCCCGGACGGCATGATCGTCACCTTCGACGGCGTACCGCTCGTGGCGTCGGGCGACTCGGTGCTGCGTCTTCGCGTTCCCGGCGATCACAACCGCCGCAATGCGCTCGCCGCACTCGGCGCCGGCCTCGCGCTCGGTGCCGACTTCGAGGCGCTGCGCCCGGGGCTCGAGACCTTCGGCGGCGTGGAGCGGCGCTTCGAACGAAAGGGCGAAGCGGGCGGCGTCCTCGTGATCGACGATTACGCGCATCATCCGACCGAGCTGCGCGCGACGCTCGAGGCGGCGCGCGCCGCCTTCCCGGGGCGGCGCATCGTCGCCGCGTTCCAGCCGCACCTCTACTCGCGCACGCGTGACTTCGCCGGCGACTTCGGCGACGCACTCGCGAGCGGCGGCGACGTCGTCCTCCTCACGGACATCTACAAGGCGCGCGAGGCACCGATTCCCGGCGTCACGTCGGCCCTCATCGCCGATGCCGCCGCGCGCGCCGGTCGTGCAGCGGCGTGGATGGGCGCGCGAGCCGACGTGACGGCTGCGCTCGCCGCCACGGTGCGCCCGGGCGACGTCGTGCTCACGCTCGGCGCGGGGGACATCACCGCGGTCGGCCCGGAGTTGCTGGCGATGCTCGCCGGAGGCGACGCGTGACCGCGACGCGCCTCGACGGCACGTCGACGACGACACGCGTGCCACGTGACGCGTCGGTCGCCGGTGCATGGTCCCGCCGCCGCGGCCTCGTCATCGCGGGCGTCGCGCTCGCCGCCACGGCGGTCGCGATCGTCGCACCGATCGCGTTCCGGCAGATGGACTACTTCCATCTGCAACGCGTCGAGCTCGTCGGCGCACGATACCTCGCGCCGACCGACGTCACCGCCGCGCTGCGAACCGACACCAGCGCGTCGATCTTCGACGACCTCGACACCTTCGCCGAGCGGGTGGCGACGTTGCCGCTCGTCGCCCGCGCCGAGGTCGATCGCCGACTTCCCGGCACACTCGTCGTGCGCATCGCCGAGCGCACGCCGGTCGCGCTCGTCGCCGTGGGGCAGGGGCTGCGCGCGGTCGACACGACCGGTGCCATCCTCCCCATCGATCCCGCGGCGACGCCGGTCGACGCCCCGATCGTCGCCGCCGCCCGCGGTGCACGCGATGCCGGCGCCGACACACGATTGCTCGCCTTCCTCGGCCGGCTGCGTGCGCAGGATCCGGTGCTCTATGATCGGATCGAGACGGCGCAGCGGGTCGGGCCCGACGAATGGCAGCTCCAGTCCACGGCCGGCGTGCGGCTGCGCATGACGCCCGAGGTGACGGTCGGACGCCTCGCGACCATCTTTCCCGTCGAGCAGGACCTCCAGCAGCGCCGGCTGCGCGCCGTGGAGCTCGACCTGCGTTACCGCAACCTCGTCATCGCCCGCCTCCCATGAGCGCCGACCGCCTCGTGGCCGCCCTCGACATCGGGGCCGCCTGGACCACCGCGCTGATCGCCGAGGTGACCGGTGACCTGCCTCGCCATCCCGTGCTGCGGGTGCTCGGCGTGGGCAAGGTGCGCACGAGCGGCTTCAAGCGCGGCGTGGTGAGCGACATCGAGGAGACGACGCACACCGTCACGCGTGCGCTCGACGAGGCCGCGCGCATGGCGGGCGTCCGTGTCGATGCGCTGCACGTCGGGATCGCCGGCGAGCACGTGCAGACGATGACGAGCCAGGGGATGGTCGCCGTCAGCGGCAAGGAGATCACCCGCGCCGACATCGAGCGTGCCAACGAGGTCGCTCGTGCGCAGGCGATCCCGAAGGATCGCGAACTCCTGCACGCGATCCCGCAGGAGTACGCCGTGGACAAGCACCACGGGGTGCGCGACCCGGACGGCATGGTCGGCACCCGGCTCGAGACGGAGATGTATCTGGTGACCGTCGGCGCGGCGCCGGCGACCAATCTCCGTCGCGCGGTCGAGAAGGCCGGCTATCGGGCGGCCGAGCTCGTGCTGTCACCGCTGGCGAGCGCGCTGGCGACGCTGACCGAGGACGAGAAGGAGCTCGGCGCCGCGCTGGTCGAGATGGGAGCGGGGACGACCGACCTCGCCGTCTTCCTCGAGGGGAAGATCCGCCACGTGGCGACGCTCCCGATCGGCGGCAACCACGTCACGTCCGACATCGTGCACGGGTTGGGCGTGTCGCCGGCCGACGCGGAGCGGCTCAAGGAACAGTTCGGCTGCGCCTACGAGCCCATGGTCGAGCCCGGCCAGTTCATCGCGTTGCCGAGCACCGTGACGCAGGGCGACCGGCAGATCCCGTACGAACTGCTGGCGCACATCATCCACCAGCGCACCGACGAGATCTTCGACCACGTCCAGCGCGAGCTCGAGCGGACCGGCTTCGCCGGCCATCTCGGGTCCGGGATCGTTGTGACCGGCGGTGCGAGCGTGACGCCGGGCATCGCCGAGCTCGCGGCCGACGTTTTCGGGCTGAGCGTCCGCATCGGCTCGCCGACGGGGCTCGACGGCCTGGTCGAGGCGGTCGGCTCGCCCAAGTACTCGACCGTGATCGGCCTCGGCCAGCACGCCGCGCACCGCCTCGCCCTGGCGATGGCGCAGGCCCCGCAGCCCCGCAAGTCGGCGCTCGCCGGCGCGAGCGTGGACGGGTTGGTGGGGCGGGTGAAGAGCTGGCTGCAGGACTTCTTCTGAGAGGTACGGCGCAGCGGCGACGTGTCGTCCGTCGGTCGCCCAGGGTCGGGCAGGGGGCCATCCGTTCAGCGGGTGGCCCCTTCGTTCTTTCCGGTCGGCGCCGCCGGTGTCTCTCGAGACCGGCGCAACGAACGGTCGACTCATGCGACGAACGCGACGCACCGAAGACGGGCGCGACGAACGGCCACTGCCAGTCAACGCGACGAACGCGACGGCGCGACGGGCGCCTCGGGCCGAGTCGATCGAACGATGAGTTCGCCAGAGGTGAGGTGTCCTGAGCCACCCTAAAGGCGGCCTAGTAGGGCTCGGACCAGACTGACCTTCGTCATCACATCAGCAGGCGATCGGCCGGTCAACGCCTTCGCCTCCCCATCGATGCACGCCCCCGTCGCGTCGTCGCGCCCGTCGCGTTGAAGGCTGTGGCCGTTCGTCGCGCCCGTCGCCCCGAGTCCCCGGCTCGCTCGAGGCTTCAGCCCTTCGTCGCGCGCGGCGACGACAGGTTGCAACGCGCCTCACCTGAGTGTTCGTGTTTCGGCACCAGCGGGTTCTCCACACGGTGAACCGGCCGACGATGCCACGCGCGCATCGACCGGAACGCGTGTTTCGAAGCAAGGTCGCCATTCTCAGCACTGTGTTTCCGGGCAAGTCCGAAAGTTGTCCACAGGTTGTCCACACCGCGGCCGAGCCCGTGGAAGTCGTTGCCAGCACTCGCCTTCGGGCGAGCGACGCCCCGGCGCAGACGAAACCGGCCGGCCTCGGGGCGAGTACTCGCTCGGGACCACGCCCCCCTTGTGGCGTTGACTCCCCCCCGTTGCTATACTTGCGCGGCGCCGCGGTGGCCGTCGCTCGTGTCTCGGGGCCAGCCGCCGCACCCGGAGTGCACCCACCCCCCTCTGGGCGCCCGATCTCCCCCGCGTCCCGTCGGAGCGCAGCGTCGCATGAGCGCGATGATCTTCGAGTTCGAGCAGAAGGCCGATGCCGCCATCATCAAGGTGGTGGGCGTCGGAGGCGGCGGCGGCAATGCCGTCAACCGCATGATCGACGAGCACATGGCCGGCGTCGAGTTCATCTCGATCAACACCGACGCCCAGGCGCTCACGCACTCCAAGGCCGACGCGAAGATCCAGATCGGCAAGAAGCTCACGGGCGGCCTCGGCGCCGGCGCACGCCCCGAGATCGGGCGCCAGTCGATCGAGGAGAACCGCGACGAGGTCGCCCGCACGCTCCGCGGCGCCAACCTGGTCTTCGTCACCTGCGGCATGGGCGGCGGCACCGGCACCGGCGCCGCCCCGGTGGTGGCCGAGCTGGCCCGCGAGGCCGGTGCGCTCACCGTCGGCGTCGTCACCAAGCCCTTCCTCTTCGAAGGCAAGAAGCGGCTCCGCCAGGCGGAACTCGGCATCTCCGAGCTCCGCAAGTACGTCGACACGATGATCGTCGTCCCCAACGAGCGCCTGCTGGCGGTCGTCGGGAAGGGCATGCCCTTCCAGGAAGCGCTCAAGAAGGCCGACGAGGTGCTCCTGCAGGCCACCGCCGGCATCTCGGGGCTGATCCACAACTCGGGGCTCATCAACGTCGACTTCGCCGACGTCCGCACCGTCATGCAGGACGGCGGCTCCGCCCTCATGGGCTCGGGCGTCGGCCGAGGCGAGAACCGCGCGATCGAGGCCGCCCAGCAGGCCATCGCCTCGCCGCTCCTCGACAACGTGCAGATCGCCGGCGCCCGCGGCGTCCTCCTCAACGTCACCGGCGGCCCCGACCTGCAGCTCGGCGAGGTCACGCAGATCGCCGAACTGGTCCAGCAGACGGTCGGCGACGAAGCCGAGATCATCTTCGGCGCCGACGCCAGCAATCCGGCCATGGAAGGCGAGGTCCGCGTCACGCTCATCGCCACCGGCTTCGACAAGGCGATGGGGCAGGTCGCTCCCCCGATGCAGCCGCAGGTGCTCCGCCCGGACCACGCAGCTCCGCATCGGCCGGGCATCGTCGTCCCGCCGCGCTCCGAGAAGGTCGCCCCGCCGCAGGGCGGTCAGGTGCGCCCGTTCCCGACGCGTCCCGTACGGCCGGCCGACGACGATCTCGAGATCCCGACGTTCATCCGGCGCCAGATGGATTGAGTCGCAGGCCTCGGCAGGCGATCATGTCCTGATGACCGAGGCCCGGCTCCGTGCCGCCGTCGCCACGACGGCCGGCCTGCTCGCCCTCGGGGCGCTGTGGTGGCTCCCACAGCGCCCCGCGCCGCGTCCTCGGCTGCCAGCCGACCGAGGGACACCCGCGCCCGCGGTCGCGCGCGGCGACACGATCCGGCGCGGGCAGGGCCTCGTCGGCGCGCTCCGCGGGCTCGGCCTGACCGACGACGATGCGCGTCTGGTCATCGCGGCCGCAGGCCTCCGCGGCACCGCACGCCGCGATCTTCCGCTGGTGGTCCGCGCCGACAGCGCCGCCGTCCCCCCGTCCGACATCGAATTCCACGTCGCCGACGACCGCGCCGTGCGCGTCCGGCGCGTGGGCGGGGGATGGGAGGCGTCGCAACGCCGACTCGTCTGGACGACGGACACGATCGCCATCACCGCCCCGTTCGAGCGCACGCTCGTGCGCTCGTTCCGCGCGTCGGCCACGACGCTCCCGCTGCATCTGCGCGCCGATGTCGCCTACCTCGTCGCCGAAGCCTACCAGTACCGGCTCGACGTGAGCCGCGACCTCTCGGACGGGGATTCGATCGTCGCACTGGTGGAACGGCGTCGGACGCCGCTCGGCACGGTCCGCCTGGGTGCACTCCTCGCCGCAGGCATCCGCACCGAGGACGGCTGGATCGACGCCGTCCGACACGTCGACGCGCGCGGGCGCGACGACTTCTACGACGCCGACGGCGCACCACTGCGCACGGCGTACCTCCAGGCCCCCCTCGACGTCGCCCGCATCTCGAGCAACTTCGGCCGCCGTCGTCATCCGATCCTCGGCATCTGGCACGACCACGCCGGTACCGATTACGCCGCCCCGCACGGCACCCCCGTGCGCGCGGTCGGGGATGGCGTCGTGCTCTCGATGGGACGCAACGGAGCCTACGGCAACCTGCTCGAACTGCGCCACATGAACGGTGTCGTGACGCGCTACGGACACCTCGCCCGTTTCGCTCGCGGCCTGCGGCCCGGACAGGTGATCCAGCGTGGAGACGTGGTGGCCTATGTCGGCTCCACAGGCCGATCTACGGCCCCTCACCTCCACTTCGAAGTGATGGTCGGAGGTCGCCAGCGCGAGCCGGGTCGCACTCTGCGCGCCGCCGCCGGCACGCCGCTCGGCGGCGCCGACCTCGCCACGTTCCGGGTCGAGCGTCGAGCACTGCTCGCACGGCTCGGCGTGAGGGCGCTACTCCCCGCGGAGTCGCTGGCCCGATCGTCCGCCGTGCCCAAGACCGACGCTGCGCTGCTGCCGGACTCGACCACCGCACGCAGCGCGGCTACGTCTCCCGCCGTCCGCGGGGCGCGATGACCGGTGTCGCCGGCTGGCTGGTCGCGCTGGGTGTCGGGGTGGTCGCGGTAGCAATCGGGTACGGGCGGTTCGCGGTCCGTGGCGCGTCCCGCTGGCCGGCCACGCTCCGACTGGGCGCGGTGACGCTGCTCGCGATCGCGCTGCTCGATCTGCCGATCGGAACAGTGGGTCGTCCGTCCCCGCTCGTGGCGCTCGACGCATCCGCCAGCATGGCCGCGCGTGATTCGGCCATCTGGCGCGCCGCCCGGGATACGGCGCGCGTCGTCGCGGGTGGTGACGGCATCGCGTTCGGCGATTCCGTGACGGAGGGCGACATCGACGACACACGACCGGCCGCGTTGGCGTCGCGTGTCGCGGACGCCGTCCGCCGAGCCACGGCGACGGGCCGCCCACTGGTCGTGGTCACCGATGGCGAGCTCGACGACCCCGAGGCGCTGGCCGACGCCCCGCCGGGATCACGTGTGGTCGTGATCGGCCCGTCGGCGCGCATCGACCTCGCCATCGCCGACGTGGACGCCCCGACCGACGTCGCGCCGGGGGACACGGCGCGCATCGCGATCACGATCTCGGGACATGGTGTGGTCGCCGGCGCGCGGCTCCGCACCAGACTCGACGGACGTGTCGTGGACGAACGCCCCGTGCCGCCGCCCTCCTCCGGAAGCGGAAGCCGCGTCGAGCTGACCATCGCGATCCCGGCCGGCTCGCCGACCGCGGAGCTTCGCGCCGAACTGGTGCACACGACGCCCGACGCGGTGCCAGCCAATGACATGGTCGGCATCGTGATCCGACGTGATGCGGCGTCGGGGGTGGTGCTCGCATCCACCGCCCCCGATGCGGACGTGCGCGATCTGGTCGCGGTCGTCCGGCAGACCGCATCGGCGCCGGTCCGGGCCTACTTCCGTGTGGCGCCGGGGCGCTGGGTACAGGAGGGCGCCCTGGCGCCGGTGGCCGAAGCCGACGTCCGCCGCGCCATCCGTGCGGCATCGCTCGCCGTGCTCCATGGAGACACCGCATGGGCAGGCCCGCCATCGGGCTTCGCGGCGCGCGCGCTGCTCCTCGTCGTGCCCCCGACCGACGGGTTGCGCGAAGGCTACGTGCGGCCCGCCCCGTCATCGCCGCTGCAGCCGGCCCTCTTGGGGCTCGACACCGACAGTCTGCCGCCGCTGCTCGTCGGGCGCGCCGTCACCGGCGGGACCGTCGCGCTCACCGCCGCGCCGACGCCCGATGCGCGTCTCGGCGACGCGATCGTGGTGGTCCGCGAGGGCTCGCCACGTCGCGCCGTCATCGCGGCGGGCGGCTGGTCGCGATGGCGCCGACGGGGCGGAGCAGGGAGCGTCGCCTTCCAGTCGCTCGTCGGTGCGCCGCTCGACTGGCTGGCCGCCGCCCGGCCGCGAGGCGCGACGCCGGCGTTGCCGACGGGTGTGGTGCGTGCGGGGGTGCCGGTGCGCATCGCGCGTGGCGCGGCCGACACCGCGACGCTCGACATCGTGCGTGACGGCGACCGGCGCGGTGTGCGCGCGTCGCTCGCGTTCGTCGCCGGCGTGGCCGACGGTCCCGCCCTGGACGTCGGCACGTGGCGCGGACGACTGGGCGGTGCGCCGGTGGTGCTGATCGTCAACGCGGCGCGTGAACTGCTGCCGCGTCCCGCGACGGTGCGCGGTGGGCCGCTCGGTGGTGTGGCCGACGTGCGTCGGCGCGGTGCACGCACTCTGGGGTGGCTCTACCTTGCGGCGGCGCTGGCGCTGGCGGCCGAATGGCTGCTGCGTCGCCGCGCCGGCCTGCGCTGAGCGGGCTCGCCCTCCCGATCGATCACGTCCCCTCGCGGGGCGCGGCTCCATTCATCGCATGGCTCGTCTCTTTCGTCGCGACGACGACCTGCCGAAGAAGTCCTTCTGGCAGAAGGTCAAGTCGTTCGTCACCACCGACTGGCGCGTCGCCCTCAAGGGCGGCGTCGACCAGGGATCCCTCGAGAAGCTCGAGGAGCTGCTGCTCGAATCGGATTTCGGCGTCCCCGTCACGCTCCGGCTGACGGCCGCCGTCGAGGAACTCGCGCGGCGTGGCAAGGTGCGCACGCAGGACGAGTTCATCGCGGCGCTCCAGGGCGAAGTCAGCGCGGCGCTCCGTACCGGCCGCAGCGACCCCGCGCTCCTGCTCGCGCCGGCCACGCCGACCGTCATCCTCGTCCTCGGTGTGAACGGGGCAGGCAAGACGACCTTCATCGGCAAGCTCGCGACGCGGCTTCGCGGCGAGGGCAAGTCGGTGCTCGTGGCGGCCGGCGACACCTTTCGCGCCGGCGCCATCGAGCAGCTCAAGGTGTGGGCGCAGCGGAGCGGTGCGGACTTCGTCGGTGCGTCGCCGGGTGCCGATCCGGCCTCGGTGGCGTTCGGCGCGATCGACGCGGCGATCACGCGCGGCGTCGACGTCGCCATCATCGACACCGCCGGCCGGCTGCACACGAGCGACGCCTTGATGGACGAGCTGCGCAAGGTCGCGCGCATCATCGAGCGCAAGCTTCCCGGTGCGCCGCACGAATCGCTGCTCGTCCTCGACGGCACCATCGGCCAGAACGCGGTCGCACAGGCGAAGACATTTTCGGCGGCCGTCCCGGTGACCGGACTCGTCGTCACCAAGCTCGATGGCACCGCGCGTGGCGGTGTCGTCGTGGCCGTGCACGAGGCGCTCGACGTGCCCGTGAAGTTCCTCGGGATCGGCGAGGGCGCCGGCGACCTCGTGCCGTTCGACGCCGAGCAGTTCGCCGCGGAACTGTTCGGCGCGTGACGCCGCCGTCCGGTCGGCGCGGCGTGATGCGCGCGGGCGAGGGCGTTCCCGCGCTCCGCCTCGACACGCCGGTCACCTATGTGAAGGGCGTCGGGCCGCGGCGTGCCGACCTGCTCGCGAAGCTCGGCATCACGACTGCCGGCGACCTGCTCTACCATGTGCCGCGCCGCTACGAGGACGCGACCACCGTGCTGCCGATCGCGAAGGCGACGCCCGGCACCGATGCGACGGTGCTCGGGCGCGTCGTCAGCAAGGGCGTGATCCCGACGCGTCGCGGACTGCGCATCTTCCAGGCGGTGCTGCGTGACGCGAGCGGCCTGCTCGAATGTTCGTGGCCGGGCCAACCGTATCTCGACCGCAGCATCGATGTCGGCGACGTGCTGCTCGCCAGCGGACCGGTGCGCTTCTTCCACGGACGGCAGTTGCAACCGCGCGAGTACGTCAACCTCGGCGCCGACGACAGCGGCAGTGCGAGCGGCCGCGTGCTCGCCGTGTATCCCGCGACCGAGGGGCTGCCGCAGAAGGCGATCCGTACGATCGTCGAGGCCCAGCTCGACGTGCTGCTGCCGCAGGTGACCGAGGTGCTCCCCGAGTGGATCGTGCGCGAGGCGGGTGTGCCACTCCTCCCCGAGGCGCTCGCGCTCGTGCATCGTCCCGTGAGTGTGGCCGAGGCACAGTGTGGGCGGTCGCGGCTGGCCTTCGAGGAGCTGTTCGCGGTGCAGCTGCTGCACCGCCGTGCCAACCAGCTCGCGCGCGGCACGCGCGGTGGCATCGCGTTCGTGAACCGGCGGCGGCTGACGACGGCGCTCAAGGGAGGGCTGCCGTTCGAACTCACCGCCGCACAGATGCGCGTGCTGCGCGAGATCGTCGCCGACATGACGAGCGAGCGGCGCATGCACCGGCTGCTGCAGGGCGACGTCGGCAGCGGCAAGACGATCGTCGCACTCTTCGCGGCACTGGTCGCGCTCGAGAACGGGTACCAGGCCGCGCTGATGGCGCCGACGGAACTGCTCGCGGAGCAGCACCATCGCACGTTCTCGCGCCTGCTCGCGCCCCTCGGCATCGTGCCGGAACTCGTCACCGGGCGACTCGGTGCCGCGGCGCGACGTGCGGCTGCGTCGCGGCTCGCCTCGCACGAGCCGCTGCTCGTCGTCGGGACGCACGCGCTCGTGCAGGAGGCGACCGCGTTCGCGAAGCTCGGCCTGGTGATCGTGGACGAGCAGCATCGCTTCGGTGTCGAGCAGCGCAAGGCGCTGTCGGCGAAGGGCGTCGATCCCGACGTGCTGCTCATGAGCGCGACGCCGATCCCGCGTTCGCTCGCGCTCACGATGCACGGTGACCTCGACGTGTCGATCCTCGACGAGAAGCCGCCGGGGCGCGTGCCGGTGACGACCGTGCGCCGTCCCGAATCCGGGCGTGCGAGGGTGCTCGGCTTCGTGCAGCAGCAGCTCGACGCGGGGCGACAGGCGTACATCGTCTATCCGGTGGTCGAGGAAAGCGAGAAGCACGATCTCAAGGCGGCGACCGAGATGCACGACGTCCTTGTGCACGGCGAGTTCGCGGGGCGTCGCGTCGGACTGCTGCACGGCAAGTTGCCGAGCGACCGCAAGGACGCGGTCATGCGCGCCTTTCTCGCCGCGGAGCTCGACGTGCTGGTCGCGACGACCGTCATCGAGGTCGGCATCGACGTGCCGAATGCGACGGTGATGGTGATCGAGCATCCCGAGCGCTTCGGGCTCTCGCAACTGCACCAGCTTCGCGGGCGCGTCGGGCGTGGTGGCGGCGAGAGCTACTGCATCCTGCTCGGCGACGTCGGTCCGGACTCGGCCGAGCGGCTCGACATCTTCGTCGGCACCGAGGACGGCTTCGCGATCGCGCGCGCCGATCTGGAGATGCGCGGCATGGGCGACCTGTTCGGCGAGCGACAGCACGGTGAAGCGGGGTTCCGCGTGGCCGACCCGCTACGTGACGAGGCGCTCGTGCCGGTGGCACAGCGCTGCGCGCAGCGGGTGGTCGATCGCGACCCCGAGCTGCGCGCGCCCGAGCACGCTTCCTTGCGTGCGATGCTCGGAGCGCGCTATGCGCGCGCGCTCGAACTCTTCCGCGTGGGCTGACGGGCGTCACGTCGCACTGGCGCTCGCGCCGCGTGCGCATCGAGCACGAAAGCGCGACGCGTCAGGGCGTGCGCAGGCGGGCCTTGAGGCGCTGGAGCTCCGCGCCGAGCCGTGCGAGCGAATCACGCGTCGCGCGCAGTTCATCGGCGCGATCGGCGGCCTGCTGCACGGCGCTCGAGCGGCGTCGCTGATCGACGCGGCGCAACGAGTCGGTGGCGGCGAGCCCGCGGCGAAGGAGCAGCCCCTCGGCGCGCAGGTCGCGCAACGTGGTGTCGGCGAGGAGCGAATCGAGCAGCACGATCGCCGGCTGCACTTCGCCGTTCGTGCTCCGCGGTTCGAGCCGGAGCAACACGCGCCACAGTTGTGCGCGCGCGCCGGCCATCGGCTCGGAGACGCGCGTGTATGCGACCAGCACGCTGTCGGCGGCCCCGAAGCGCGATTCGGACAGCAGCGATTCGACCTGCAGCCACGTCTGCGCCCAGCGCGCCTGCGGTGCAGGTGCGATCGGCACCACGGGTGCAGGCACTGGCGCGGCGGGCGGGTCGGCTGGCGGTCGGCATCCGGCGAGCGCGACCGCGGCGGCGGCGAACGGTACGAGGAACGTGCGGAGCGTCATGCCGGTGTGAAGGTAGTCGGCATGCTGCCCGCGACGGGCGGGGCCGTGGCTGCGAGACGGCGTTCGACCGTCGCGCGCGTCGGGACGCGGATGGTGAAGGTGCTGCCCACGCCGACGTCGCTCGTGACGTGCACCGAGCCGCCGTGTGCCTCGACGCAGCCGCGCACGATCGCGAGGCCGAGTCCGGTGCCCGCCATCGCGGCACCTTCCTGATTGCCCGCCTGGAAGAACTTGCGGAAGACGTGCGGCAGTTCGCTCGCGGGAATGCCGACCCCCGTATCGCGCACCTCGATGCGCACGGCGCCGGGTTCGGTGCCCACGGTCACCGCCACCACACCGCCGCGTGGCGTGAACTTGAAGGCGTTGGTGACGAGGTTGCCGATCGCCTCCATCATGCGCGGGCGGTCCCACCACGACTCGGGCGGCACCTCGTCGGCGAGCGCGACGTCGAAGCGCAGCCCCTTCTGTTCGGCGAGCACGATGAACGTGGTCTCCACCTCGGCGAAGAATTCGCGCACGTCCACCGGCGAGATCGCGAGCGCGGCACCGCCGGCGTCGTAGCGCGAGACGTCGAGCAGCTGGCGCACGAGCCGATTGAGGGCGTGGCTCTGTCGTTCGATCGTGTGCAGGGCTTCACGTTGCCGGTCGGCGAGCGGGCCGTAGACGCCTTCGTCGAGCAGCGTCACGTAGCCCTGGATCACGTTGAGCGGCGTCTTGAGCTCGTGCGACGCCATCGACACGAACTCCGCCTTGAGGCGATCGAGCTCACCCAGTCGCGCGGCCATGAGCGCATAGCTCTCGGCGAGGCGGCCGAACTCGTCGTGTCGCTGGTTGGCGACGCTCAGCCGGTGATCGAAGTGTCCCGCGGCGACGCGCTGCATGCCCGCGTCGAGATCGTCCACTGGGCGGGCGATGCTCCGCACGATCCACCACGCGACGATGGCCGCGAAGAGCACGGCGAGCGCGAGGCCGGTGACGAGCGTGTTGCGTGCGACCACGACCTCGTCGCGCGCCTGGCGCACCCGGTCCGCGGTCTGCGCGCGCAGCAGCACTTCGGCGTCGCCCACGGCGCCGACGAGCCGCGTCAGGGCGGGACGGATCCCGCTTTCCGAGATCGCATCGACCTTGGCGAAATCGCCGGCGGCGAGCGCGCCGATGCTGCGCGCCGCGAACCGCTCGACCTCGAGCGCGGCGCTGTCGATCGCCGTGGCGCACTCGGGCCCACAGAGGCGACCGAGCGAGTCCGCGAGCTGGCGGAGCTGTCCCGTGCCGGCGGTGATCGTCGGCACGCCGGTGCTGTCGTGCAGGCCGACGAGCTGGTCGTCGCCGCGACGCACCCGATCGGCGCCCGCACGGAGCTGGCCGAGCACGAGCGAGGCGCGGAAGTCGCGCGCCTGCAGCGTCTCGATGTCGGTGTAGAGCCGTGCCAGCGACGCACGCGTGACCAGCAGTGGCGTGGTGAGGATCAGGCCGAGGACGCCGAGGCTCAACACCAGGCGCACGCGCAGCGGCAGCCCGCGTGCTGCGGGCGGCGCCAGGGGCACGCTGGTGGTCGGCGAGGAGGTGGGCACGGCGGCGGCTGCGAGGGCGTAGGCCTAGGCGCTGCAACGCGTTGACGCGCGTTCCGGCCATCGGTACGTTGCCGCAAACTTACGAGCGGAGCCGTTGGGTACAATGTCGGGACGATACGAGCGCATCGCCGCACTGCCGGGCGCGGCCGGCGAGCAGGTGACGGTGCGTGGCTGGGTGCAGCACGTGCGCACCCAGGGCAAGGTGGGCTTCCTCGTCCTGCGTGACGGGACCGGGCTGCTGCAGTGCGTCTTCGTCAAGAGTCAGGTGGCGGCTGAAGCCTGGGAGCGCTTCACGTCGCTCACGCAGGAAGCATGCGTGGCGGTGACGGGCGAGGTCCGGCTCGAGTCACGGGCGCCCGGCGGCGCCGAGCTCGGGGCGAGCGACGTCGCGGTGCTCGGCGCGAGCGCCCCCGACTATCCCGTGCAGCCCAAGGAGCACGGCGTCGACTTCCTGCTCGATCATCGCCATCTCTGGCTCCGCAGTCAGCGTCAGGTCGCGATCCTCAGGCTCCGGCACGAGATGGAGCAGGCGATCCACGACTTCTTCTACGCACGCGACTTCATCCGCGCCGACACGCCGATCCTCACGGCGGCCATCGGTGAGCGGGCGGGCCTCTTCGCCACCGAGTACTTCGACGAAGGCAACGCCTACCTCGCGCAGACGGGCCAGCTCTACGGCGAGGCGCTCGCGGCCGCGCTCGGGCGCATCTACACCTTCGGCCCGACGTTCCGCGCCGAGAAGAGCAAGACGCGCCGCCATCTCACCGAGTTCTGGATGATCGAACCGGAGATGGCGTTCTACGACCAGGCCGACAACATGCAGCTGCAGGAGGAGCTGCTCCTCTTCCTCGTGCAGCGCGCGCTCGAGCGACGCCGGCCCGAACTCGCGATCCTCGAACGCGATGTCTCGAAGCTCGAGGCGATCCGGGGCCCCTTCCCGCGCATCGACTACTCGGATGCGGTCGCGACATTGCAGGCCAAGGGCTCGACGGTGCAGTGGGGCGACGATCTCGGCGCCGAGGACGAGGCGTTGCTGGTGCAGGATCATGCGACACCGATCTTCGTCTGCAACTATCCCAAGGAGGCGAAGGCCTTCTACATGAAGGAGAACCCGGCCGATCCGCGCACCGTGCTCTGCGCGGACTGCCTGGCGCCCGAGGGATACGGCGAGATCATCGGCGGGTCGCAGCGCGAGGACGACCACGACAAGCTGCTGCATCGCATCCGCGAGGAAGGACTCCCCGAGGACGCCTACGGCTGGTATCTCGACCTGCGCAAGTTCGGCACGTTCGTGCACTCCGGCTTCGGCATCGGTCTCGAACGCACCATCGCCTGGATCGGCGGGATCCAGCACATCCGCGAAGTGATCCCGTTCCCCCGCATGATGCATCGGCTGCGGCCGTGAGGTGCGTGGGAGCAGTGTCGTGAACTGACGACCGCGGAGATGCGGGGGCGCGCGAAGGGACGCGGAGAACCGACTGTGGAAACAGCCTCTCCGTCCTCCGGTCGTCTCCGTTTCTCAGATCTTCAGGTCTGTTCAAGGTCCTGAACTGCCAGCAACGTCGGAGAAAAGGAGACGACCGGAGGACGGAGACGGCGTGTGCTTCCGTCTGCTCTCGTGTTGACTTCGTTTCTCGGATTCTTGCTGTCTGTTCCGAATCCTGAACTGCCATGGAACTTCGGAGGAACGGAGACGACCGGAGAACGGAGACGACTTCTCACCAGGCAGTTCTCCGTGTTCCCTCGCGCTCCGCCGCAGCTCCGCGGTCTGCAGTCACCCCCCGATCGGAAACTCGCGCGACTGCAACAGCGCCGTCGCCTGCCACAGGTGTCGGCGTTCGTGTGCGAGCAGCATCGCGAAGACGGTGCCGAGTGGGAGCGTGAGGGCGCGGATCGTGGGGAGACGCATGCGCACGTGCGTGAGATCGAGGCCTGCGGCGCGTTCGAGGCGGATGCGGAACGCCTGCTGGGCGGCGCGATAGGCGGCGCGCGCGGTGTCGGGCGGGACGTCGGGTGCTGGGCGGAGCATCGCGGGGGCGCGCATGCGGAAGCGCGGTGGTGGTTCCATGCTCCACACGAGCAGACGACCGAGCAGCGAGCCGCGGAGTGGCGCATCGCTGTAGGCCGCCGCGGCATGTGCGCGCTCGATCGTGGTGTCGAGCGCCGGGAGATAGACCTCCGTCGTGCGTGCGAGATGGGCGCAGACGTGCGCGAGTCCCCAGCGGTCGGCTCCCGGTGTCCAGGCGAGTTGCGCGCGCGTGAGCGCGTCGAGCAGTGCATCGGCGGTCTCGCGATTCACCGTCGCTTCGCGGAAGAACGGCGCCATCGTCGTGAGCTGCTGCGGCCCCGTGGTGAGCGGAGCACCTCGGCGCGGCGTGCGGGCACCGGTCGCCATCAGGGAGCCGCGCCGTCGTCGGCTGGTCCGTGCTCGCCGCGCTTCACCTCGTCCCACAGTGCGTCGAGTTCCGCCAGCGACGCCTGACCGACGACCAGCCCGCGCGCCTTCGCGAGCCGCTCGACCGCCTCGAAACGTGCGGTGAACTTGCCATTGGCGCGATCGAGGGCGAGCGACGCGTGCGCCCCCGCCTTGCGGCAGAGGTTCACCACGGCGAAGAGCAGGTCGCCGAGCTCCGACTCGATGCGATCGGTGTCACCGCTCGCCAGTTCCGCCGCCACCTCGTCGATTTCCTCGCGCACCTTCGCGAGCGGCCCCTGCACGTCGTCCCAGTCGAAGCCGACACCCGCCGCGCGATCCTGCAGGCGGTGCGCCCGATGCAGCGCGGGCAGATCGACGGGCAGGCCATCGACGATCGATGTGCGAACCTTGGCCTTCTGCCGCTCCCACGGCACGCGCTCTCCGTCGCCGTACAGGTGCGGGTGACGTCGCTTCATCTTCTCCACGAGCGCACCGGCGACGTCGTGCAGGTCGAAGGCACCGCGCTCCTCGGCCACCACGCTGTGGAAGACGACCTGCAGCAGCAGGTCGCCCAGTTCGCTCCGAAGTGCCTGGTCGTCGCCGGCGCGGAGCGCATCGTCCACTTCGTGCGCCTCCTCGATCAGATACGGGCGCAACGATTGGTGCGTCTGCGCTGCATCCCACTCGCAGCGCGCCCGCAGGTCGCGCATCAGCGTGAGGGTATCTTCAAGTGTCGCTTTGGCTTGCATCGCTCCTCGCCCCGCCGGTACCTTTCCGGTCCTGTGACCGACCTGTCCCCTAGCGCCCGGCTGATCGTCGATTCCGGCGCCCTCCGCGAGAATTATCGCGCATTGGCGCGTCGGGCGTCGGTTCCACTCCTGCCGATGGTGAAGGCCGACGCGTACGGCCTCGGTGCCGACGCGGCGGTGCGGACGCTGGCCGGCGAGCGACCGGTCGCGTGGGGCGTCGCGACCGTAGGCGAGGGCGTCGCGCTACGCGCGGCCGGTGCGACCGGTCGAGTCGTCGCGTTCACGCCGACGCTGCCGCCCTCGTTCGCCGCCGCGCGGGCCGCGACGCTGGAGCTGGTGCTCGAGACACCGCAGGCGATCACCGAGTGGTGCGCCGCGGGCGGCGTGTGGCACCTGCAGGTGGACACGGGCATGTCGCGCGCCGGTGTGCCGTGGCACGACGCCGATGCCCTGCGTGCGGTGCTGGCCGCCGGTAGTGCGCCGGCCAGCGTCTTCACGCACTTCCACAGCGCCGACATCGACGACGACTCCATGGCGCGCCAGCTCGCACGCTTCGAGCACGTGCTGGCGGGCTTCGTCGTGCGGCCGGCGTGCGTGCACGTCGCGAACACCGCGGCGATCGTGCGTGGTGTCGGCACTCGCTTCGACACGGCGCGACCGGGCATCGGCCTGTACGGCGTGAATCCGTGGGGCCACGGCGACTGGATGCCGGCCGCGGTCGTGCGCGTCACGGCACCCGTCGTCGCAGTGCGCCACATCGCGGTCGGCGAGAGCGTCAGCTACTGCGCGACGTGGCGTGCGCCGACACCGCGACGCATCGCGACGATCGCCGCGGGCTATGCGGACGGCGTGCCGCGTTCGGCCGGCAACCGCGCCGTCGCGTCGGTTGCCGGACACGCCGTGCCGATCGTCGGCGTCGTGACGATGGACATGACGATGCTCGACGTCACCGACGTGCCGTGCGAGATCGGCGACGAGGTCGAACTGCTGGGGCACGCGAGCGCGTCGATCGCCGAGGTCGCGAAGGCGGCCGGTCGCTCGCCGTACGAAGTGCTGACGGGGCTGCGTTCTCGTCTTCCTCGCTCGTACCGCGCGCTCGCCGGTGAGGCCGAGCCGCGCCCCGCATCGCCACAGCCCGCGGGTTCGACCGTCGGGGCCGCGGCATGACGCGTCGTGCGGCGCTCGTCGTGCTCGACGGAGTCGGGTGCGGCGAGGCACCCGATGCCGCCGACTACGGCGACACCGGGAGCGACACGCTGCGACACGTGCTCGCCGCATCCCCGTCATTGCGATTGCCGCAGCTCGAAACGCTCGGCCTCGGCCACCTCGGCGACGTGCCACGGGTGGCGGCGGTGGCGTCGCCGACGGGCGCCGTGACCACCTGCACGCCCCGCAGTGCCGGCAAGGATTCGACCACCGGGCACTGGGAGCTGTGCGGTGTGGTGCTCGAGCGCCCGTTCCCGACGTATCCGCACGGCTTTCCGCCAGATGTCGTCCAGGCCTTCGCTCGCGCGACCGGTCGCGCGGTGCTCGGCAACCGGGTCGCGAGCGGAACGGCGATTCTCGAGGAACTGGCGGACGAGCACGTGCGGAGCGGCGCGTGGATCCTCTACACGTCGGCCGACTCGGTCTTCCAGATCGCCGCGCACGAATCGGTGGTGCCGCTCGACGAGCTGTATCGGGCGTGCGAGATCGCGCGCGCGATGCTCGTCCCGCCGCACGACGTGTCGCGCGTGATCGCGCGCCCGTTCACGGGCGCGAGCGGGGCCTGGGAGCGCACCGCCAACCGTCGCGACTACAGCATCGCACCGCCGACCACCACGCTGCTCGACGCGCTCGCCGCGGCCGGCATCGCACGTACCGGTGTCGGCAAGGTGGACGATCTCTTCGCGGGGCGTGCGATCACGAGCACGCACACGCACGACAACGCCGAAGGGATCGCGCTGGTGCAGCGCTGGCTCGACACGGGTGCGTCGGGGCTGCTCTTCGCCAATCTCGTGGACTTCGACCAGCGCTTCGGGCATCGCAACGACGTCGCGGGCTTCGCCGGTGCGCTGGCCGAATTCGACGCGGCGCTGCCGGCGCTGCTCGGCGCCCTCGACGACGACACGTTGCTCTTGCTGACCGCCGATCACGGCAACGATCCCACGACGCCGTCGACCGACCATGCGCGCGAGATCGTGCCGCTGCTCGTCGCCGGCGGGGGCGTGCGGCCGGGACGGATCGCGCCGCGCGACACGTTCGCCGACGTCGGTGCGACGCTCGCCGACTGGTTCGGCATCTCCTGGCGTGGGGCGGGGACGAGCTTCCTCGGCGAGCTGCGCCCATGAGCGCGCAGCTCGACCAGTCGCTCGCGACCGCGGCGCGAGCAGTCATGGCCCGCGCCTACGCGCCCTACTCGCGCTTCCGCGTCGGCGCCGCGCTCGAGGGGACGGACGGCTCCGTCCATGTCGGGTGCAACGTCGAGAATGCCTCGTATCCGGCGGGCACGTGCGCCGAGCGCGTCGCCCTGGGGAGTGCCGTCGCCGCGGGGGTACGCACCTTCGCGCGCCTCGTCATCGCGACGGATGCGGCAACCCCCACGCCGCCCTGTGGTATCTGTCGGCAGGCGCTCAGCGAGTTCGCCCCCGCTCTCGAGGTCGCGAGTGTGACCACGGGGGGCGCGCACGCGACGTGGCGCCTCGACTCCCTTCTTCCCGATGCCTTCTCGCCGGCGCAGCTCCCTGCGCGCGAGTCGGATTCCCCGTAGCCCTGGTTCCATGCCGCGTGCCTTCACGCGCCTGGTGGTCCTGACCGGCCTCCTCGCGCTCACCGCCTGCGCCGAGAAGACGAACACGTCGGGGGCGTGTCCGTCGCTGTGCAGCGACCCGACGCTCGCCGTGCGCGACACGATCCTCGACGCGGTGGTCGTGGACACGTCACTGGGCGACTTCCCGACCCCGGGGAGCATCCCGCCCTCGCTCGACAACTATGTCCCGGTCGCGACGCGCGGCGACTCGCTCGACGTGCGCCTCGTCCTGCGCTTCGACACGCTCCCGCGGACGCGCAGCGCGGCCGACACCAATCCGATCACGCGGCTTCGCAACAGCGCGCTCCTCCTCTTCATCGACACGACCGTGTCGCTGCGGCCCGCCACCGGTGCGACGTTCGAGCTGTACGACGTCGACACCACCGCGACGAACGACACGACGAGCGCGGCACTGCTCCCGCTCTTCCGCGCCGATCGACGCATCGGTGGGCGCACCTTCACCGGTGCCGAGCTGCGTGACGAGCTCCGCATTCCGCTGGACGACGCCTTCGTGCTCGCGCGTGCGACGACGGGGCGCCGCCTGCGCATCGGCGTCCGCGCCGTCGGCACCTCGTCGGTGTCGTTCCGCGTGCTGCGGCCGGCGTCGCAGACGGTGAACTTCACGCCGCGCGTCTTCCTCGATCCGTCGCCCGACGACAGCGTGCGCAGCCGGATCGTCTTCGCGAGCTCGGAGACGCCCGTCGGCAGCGCGCGTGCCTACCTGAGCCAGATACTCGTCGTGCGCGGCACGACGCCGATCGGTGGGGCTCAGGCGCTCGACGTCGGCGGCATCCCCGGCCATCGCGGGTATCTGCGCTTCGACGTGCCGCGCCGTTTCTTCGACAGCGTGACCGTCGTGCGCGCGACCCTCGACATGGTGCAGCGGCCACGGCGGACCGTGCCGGCCGCACGCGACTCCGTCGGCATCCGTCCGCGCCTCGTCACCGCGGGTCGTGCGGTGGCCGACATCCGCTCGCAGGTGACGCTGCTCAATCCGACGCTCGAAGGCGAGCGCTTCGCCCCCATCGTGATGACGCCGGCCGACAGCGGTCTGCGCTCCTTCGACGTCGGCAACCTGCTCTCGGCGTGGGCCACGCGGCCCGACACGCTCGCGCCGGCCGCGCTCGTCCTCTTCAGCGAGGGGGAGGGGACGCTCGAACCGGCCGTCGCCTTCTGGTCGCGCGAAGCACCACAGGCGTCGCTGCGCCCGCGTCTCCGCATCTCCTATGCGCCACGGCGCCCCTCGGTGCTGCCATGAGCCATCGTCCGATCGTCCGCGCATTCGTTGCGCTGCTCGTCCCCGCCGCACTCTCGGCACAGGGTTCGATCTCGGCGCAGGGCTTCGGCTATCCGACCGGGCAGCTCACAGCGCGCGCCAGCGCGACCGGAGGCGCGCTGGCCGAATTCGACGCCGCCACCCCACTCAATCCGGCCGCCCTGTCGAACTGGCTCGTCATGGGCGCGTATGCGCAGTACTCGCCCGAGCGCCGAACGACCAACGTCGGCGGCAATTCGATCTCCGCGCTGTTGCCACGCTTCCCAGTGTTCGGATTCGGCCTTCCGGTCGGGCGCCGCATCACCGTCGGCGTCGCGGCGAGCTCGCTGCTCGAGCGCACGTTCTTCACGCAGACGTCGGCGCGACAGCTCGTGCGCGAGGACTCGGTCACGGTCCTCACCACGAACAACCTGCGTGGCAACATGTCGGACCTGCGCTTCGCCGTCGCGTGGGCGCCGCGGGAATGGCTGTCGATCGGCGGCGCCTGGCACTTCGTCGGCGGGGAGAACCGTGCGGCGATCCGCCGCCTCTTCACCCGCGACATCGCCGGCACCACCGACTCGACGACCTACCAGCCGATCACCGAACGGACGGAGCTCGGCTTCAGTGGCCAGGCCTACTCGCTCGGCATCGACGTGCGGCCGATCAAGGATCTCTTCGTGGCCGCCTCGATGCGGCGCGGCTTCTCGCTCGAGAGCCGCGTCGGCAGCTTCGTCGCCTCGCGCGCCGACGTGCCGGACCGCTGGGGCGTCGGCATCCGCTACGACGGCCTCGGTGGCGCACGCTTCGCCGCACGCTACGAGAACGTGCTCTGGTCGCAGATGGCGTCGCTGGGCTCGGGCAACACGCGCACCTTCGATGCGACCGAGTACGGCGCGGGTGTCGAGATCAACGGGCCGCAGCTCCAGCGGCTCGCGACCGAACTCCGCGTCGGCTGGCGCCAGCGCACGCTCCCGTTCGGCGTGGGCGCCGTGCAACCCGAGGAACGTGGCATCGGTGGCGGCGTCGGCATCCCGCTCGGGCGCGGCCGCTTCATCATCGACGTCGGCGTCGAGCGGTTGACGCGCACGCTGCCGGGCGTCAGCGGCGTGAACGAGAACGCATGGAGCACGGCGGTCGGCGTGCGCATCCGTCCCTGAGCGCGGCGGCGGCATGCGCGTCCATCTCGCGACGATCGGCTGCCGCGCCAACCAGTACGACACCGAGACGGTGGCCGCGATGGTCGCCGCCGCGGGCTGGACCATCGTCACCGAGGCAGCCGACGCCGATCTCGCGTTGATCAACTCGTGCGCCGTGACCGCCGAGGCGGAAGCGGACCTGCGACAGCGTGTGCGACGCATCGCGCGGGCGGCGCCGACGGTGCGCACCGTCGTGATGGGGTGCGCGAGTGCGCGGGCGCCGGACGCGGTGCGGTCGCTCCCGACCGTGAGCCACGCGCTCGCCGGCTTCGATGCCGCGGACGTCGGCGGTGCACTCGGCCTGCCACCATCCGCATGGAGCGCGGTCACCGCGCGCCAGAGCGGTGCGCGCGCGCTGCTGCGCGTGCAGGACGGCTGCGACGAGCATTGCACCTTCTGCGCGACGACGCTCGCGCGTGGTCCTGCCCGGTCGCGCAGCGTCGATGCGTTGTGCGACGAGGCCGAACGACTCGGCGAGGCGCACCCCGAGATCGTGCTGACGGGCATCCATGTCGGCGCGTACGGCACGGACATCGGCACCTCGCTCGCCCGGCTCGTCACGGCGCTCGTGCGGCGCGTGCCGCACGTGCGCTTCCGACTCGCGAGCGTCGAGGCGACCGAGGTCGACGATGCGCTCGCCGAGTTGCTCACCGGTGCCGCGGGGCACGTCGCGCCGTACCTGCACGCCCCGCTGCAGAGCGGGAGCGACGCGGTGCTCCGTCGCATGGGGCGGCACTGGTACACGGCCGCGTCGTATGCGGCGGCCGTCGAGCGTCTGTTGGCACGCGCGCCGGTGTTCGGCCTGGGCGCCGACGTGATCACCGGCTTTCCCGGCGAAACCGAGGCCGATCACGCCGCGACCATGACACTCCTCGAGGCGCTTCCCATCACGGCGCTGCACGTCTTCACGTGGTCGCCGCGCCCCGGCACTGCGGCGCTGCGGCTCGGCGATGCGCCGCGGCCGGCGGTCGTCGATGCGCGTCGCACGGCGCTGCGCGCGCTGGGTGAGGCGAAGGCGCAGGCGCATCGTCGCGCTCGCGTCGGCGGCACCGCCGACCTCGTGATCGTCGGCCGCCCGGGCGGCGACCGGACCGGGCTCAGCGAGGATTACCTTTCCGTCCGGTTCGCGTCACCCGCGCCACCGCGTGCTACGCGACACCGCGCCACGCTCGAGTGCCCCGACGACGACGCGCGCACGACGCTGGTCGCGCGCCTCGACTCCTGATCCCGTCCGCTCATGCTGTCCCGTCCGACCGTCTTCATCGAGACCTACGGCTGCCAGATGAACGTCAGCGACTCCGAGCTGATGCTCGGACGCCTCGCCGACGCCGGCTACGTCGCGGTCGACTCCCCGGTCGGCGCCGATGTGATCCTGCTCAACACCTGCGCGATCCGCGACCATGCCGAACAACGCGTGATCGGCCGGCTCGGCGAGCTGCGGCGCGACATGAAGCCGGACACCGTCGTCGGCGTCACCGGGTGCATGGCGCAACGCCTCGGGCCGCGTCTCCTCGAGCAGGCGAAGCACGTCTCGCTCGTCATCGGCCCCGACGGCTACCGCGCGCTGCCGACACTCGTCGAGGGTGCACGGCAGGGACGTCGCATGACCGCCACCGACTTCGATCTCGAGGAGCACTACGAGGATTTCGCCCCTCGTCGCTTCGACAAGGTGAAGGCGTGGATCCCGGTCCAGCGCGGCTGCGACTACAAGTGCACCTACTGCATCGTCCCCACGACGCGTGGGTCCGAGCGCAGCCGTCGGCTGGCGGACGTCGTCCGCGAGGTCGAGCAGGTGGTCGCCGACGGCATGAGCGAGATCGTGCTCCTCGGCCAGACGGTCAACTCGTGGTTCGACGGCTCGCACGACTTCGGTGATCTGCTGCGCGCGGTCGGTTCGGTGGACGGCATCCGACGCGTGCGCTTCACGAGTCCGCACCCGAACGACTTCACCGACCGCGTCATCGCCGCGATGGCCGAGACGCCGACGGTGTGCGAGCACGTGCACCTGCCGATGCAGAGCGGGAGCACGCGCACGCTCAAGCGCATGTTGCGTCGCTACACGCGCGAGGGCTACCTCGATTGCGTGCGCCGCATGCGCGCGGCGATCCCGCACCTGTCGCTCACCACCGACGTGATCGTCGGCTTCCCGGGCGAGACCGACGCCGACTTCGAGGAGACGCTGAGCGCCGTGCGCGAAGTCGGCTTCATGGACGCGTTCACCTTCAAGTTCTCGCCGCGCGAAGGGACGCCGGCGACACGGCTCCCCGAGAGCGACACGGTCCCCGACCAGGTCGCGAGCGAACGGCTCGATCGGCTCGTGCAGACGGTGCGCGGCATCGCGCGCGAACAGAACATCGGGCGACTCGGCCAGCGTGTCGAGATCCTCGTCGAGAAGCTCGCGCGTCGCGGTGACCTGCTGCAGGGGCGCACGCGCGACTTCCGCACGGTGCTCGTGCCGGGTGAGGCGTCGCTCGTCGGGAGCTACATGACCGTCGAGCTGACCGGGACCACCGGCGCGACGTTCACCGGGGCGCCGGTCGCGAAGCGCGAACCGTTGGCGATGATCGGCTGACCGCCGTCGCGCCGGCAGTCACGATGCGGCGCGCGCGGCGCTCGAAGGATCACGGAAATGCTCGAACGATGACGTGACCTGGCGGTTGATCGTGGCGGCGCGCGACGGCGCCCGCGCACCGTGTGCGCATGCCGCTCGTCGTCGCCTTCGTCATCGCCTCGCTCGTCGCGCACGCCGTCGGCGCCGCCGGTGAACCGGTCGCGCCGTGGCTCGGTCTCGTCGCGTGCGCGGCGCTCGCCGTCGCCATGCGGCGACGCGGCGTCGGTGTGCTCGCGGCGCTCGCGTGCTGCGCCGCCGCGGGGGGCGCACGCGGCGCCGCACATCGCTGGCAGACGGCCGCCTGCACCGCGGCGCTCCTCGACGAAGCACGCCGCGACAGCATCGTCGTCGTGCCCGAAGTGGATGCGGCCACCGGCGACCGCGTCCCCGGGCTCGCGTCGCTCCCCGGGTGCGCCCTCCGGGTCAACGTGCGCGCGCGCGCCTCGCTGGTCGGCGGCGAGGGCTATCGCGTCACCGCCCCGCTCCGCGAGGGGACGCGTCGACCGATCGCCATGCTCGGTGATGCGCGCGCGCTCGCCGGTGCCGGCCACGCGATGGCCCGGCTCCGCGCGCGCGCCGCACGACGCATCGACGCACGCTTCGGCGCGGACGCCCCGCTCGTGCGTGCGCTCGTCATCGCCGACGTGCACGATCTCGACGACGCGATGCGCGACCGATGGGCCCGCGCAGGACTGGTCCACGCACTCTCGGTCTCGGGGCTCCACGTCGGCATCGTCTTCGGCACGCTCGTGCTCGCCGCCCGCGCGGCGCGCGCCCCGCCCGCCCGCGCCGCCGCTCTCGCCGTCGCCGGGCTCGGCGCCTACGTCCTCGTCATCGGCGCGCCGCCCCCGGCGGTCCGCGCGGCGGTCATGGCCGGCGCCGTCGCCGCCGCCCGTGCACGCCAGCGACCGGTCTCCCCATGGGCCGCGATCGCGCTCGGCGCCTGGGTCCCCGTGTTCGTCGATCCGGCGGTCCCGCTCGATCTGGGCTGGCAACTCTCGGTCGGCGGCATCGCCACGCTGCAGTGCGCGGGCGTGGCCACACGCCGGCTCGCACTGTCGGGCAGCAGCTGGCGCCCTCGGCTCGGTCGCGAACTCCTCACCGGCGTGATCGCCTCGATCGCCGCGACACCGCTGGTCGCGTGGCACATGGGACTCGTGTCGCTCGTCGCGCCGATCACCAACATCGCCGCCGCACCGCTCTTCACCCTCGCGCAGCCGACCCTCTTCCTCACACTCCTCCTCGATCCGCTCGGCCCACCTGCCGTCATCGCGGCCGCCGCCGCACGCCCGATGCTCGCCCTGCTCGATGGCGTCGCGGCCGTCGGGGCACGGCCGTCGTGGAGCGCGATGGCCGTCACGCCGACGCTGCTCGAGACCGTGCTCGGCGGCGTCCTCATCGTCGCCGGGCTCGCCGCGGTCGCCCGGCGGCACGCGGGTCCACCACTGGTCGTGGGCGCACTCGCGACCACGATCCTCGTCTGGACGCCCGTCCTCCCGGCGAGCGACGCCCGTGCCCTCGAACTCCACGTGCTCGATGTGGGGCAGGGCGATGCGCTCGCACTCCGTACGCCGCGCGGGCGCTGGATGCTCATCGACGCCGGCCCTGGTCCCCCCGTCGCACCGGACGCCGGACGACGCGTGATCATCCCGCATGTCCGTCGCCTTGGCGGATCGGTCGCGGCGCTCGTGCTCACCCACGCCGACCTCGATCACATCGGCGGCGCCGCCTCGCTCGTGAGCCGGCTCGCCCCCGAGCGTCTCGTCGAGCCGGCCTTCGTCGCAACGTCCGGCGCCTACGGTGTGCTTCTCGACAGCGCCGAGGTGACCGGGGTCCGCTGGACCGCCGCTCGGCAAGGACAGGTGCTCGACCTCGACGGTGTCGCCGTCCGCGTACTCGGCCCCGACGCCGACTGGCTCGCCGCGCAGACCGGCCCGAACGATGCCAGCACGATCCTCCGCGTCGAGTACGGCGACATTCGCATCCTGCTCGTGGGCGACGCGGAACGCGCGCAGGAGGCCCACCTGCTCGAACGACTGGGGCCGGACGCGCTCCGTGCCGACGTCCTCAAGGTGGGACATCACGGCAGTCGCACGTCGAGCACCGACGCCTTTCTCGACGCCGTGCGACCGCGCGTCGCACTCGTCTCGGTGGGGCGGGATAACGCGTACGGGCACCCGTCGCCGTCGGTGCTCGCGGCGCTGGCGGCGCGCCACATCGCCGTGTTCCGTACCGATGTTTCCGGCACGCTCGTTCTCCGCACCGACGGCCGCACCGTCACCGTCCGCACCGCCTCCGGCACATGGTCCCCGACACGATCCGACCACGACGACGCGGATGGTGGTGGCGCCTCGTCGCCGCGTTGATCGGCGAAGCCGTCCCGCTCCCCGATGCCATCGCCCGGACATGGCCCGATCTCGCGCGCGTGCATTGGCGCGTCGGCGGGATTCCACTCCGCATCGGTGGCTGGTGTCTCGGCCAGGCGACAGTAACCGGCATCACCATCGGACGTACGGTGTTCCTCGCACCGGGCACGACATGGGCACCGCGGCTGCTGTTGCACGAGCTTCGCCACGTGCAGAAGTTTTCGGCCGTGCGGGCGTTCGCCCTGCGCTACGTGCTCGAGTCGCTGCGGGTCGGCTACACCCGCAACCGCTACGAGCTGGATGCCGATGCCTATGCCGCGGCGTGCCTCGCACGAGGTGCGACGTCACCCACTCCCCCTTCTCCGGGCGCGTGATCGTGGTTCACAACACCCCCGTCTCCGTCGTCACCATCGAGCGCTTCATCATCGAGCAGGAGCGCCTCTATCCCGAAGCGAGCGGCGAGCTCTCGGGCATCCTCTACGACATGGCGCTGGCCGCCAAGATGATCGCCAACAAGGTCCGCATGGCGGGCCTCGTGGACATCCTCGGCAGCAACGACTCGGAGAACGTGCAGGGCGAGACCCAGCAGAAGCTCGACGTCATCGCCAACGACATCATGATCAAGGCGATGGATCACGGGGGACGCCTCTGTGCGATGGCGTCGGAAGAGGAGCCCGACATCATCCCGATCCCCGACGGCTTCCGCTGCGGCAAGTATTGCCTGATGTTCGACCCGCTCGACGGGTCGTCGAACATCGACGTCAACGTGCCCGTGGGGACGATCTTCAGCGTCGTGCGCAAGGTGACGCGCGGGCCGCACGGCGAACTCGAGGACTTCCTGCAGCCCGGGCGTCGGCAGGTCGCGGCGGGCTACATCATCTACGGCTCCAGCACGATGCTCGTCTACACCACGGGGCAGGGCGTGCACGGCTTCACGCTCGACCCGTCGATCGGCGAGTTCCTCCTCAGCCATCCGAACATTCGCACCCCCGAGCGCGGCAAGTTCCTCTCGGTCAACGATTCGTACGAGCAGCACTGGGAGGAGCCGGTGCGCGCGCTCATGCGCCGCTATCGCGGGCTGGACGGCGTGCAGAAGGCGATGAACGTGCGCTATGTGGGCTCGCTCGTCGCCGACTTCCATCGCAACCTCCTGGGTGGCGGCATCTTCGTCTATCCCGCCAATGCCCGGAGCCCGCGCGGCAAGCTCCGGCTGCTCTACGAGGCCAACCCCCTCGCCTTCATCGCCGAGCAGGCCGGAGGCGCCGCGACCGACGGCCATCAGCGCATCCTCGACGTGCAGCCGAGCGAGCTGCATCAGCGCACGCCGCTCTACATGGGGAGCAAGGGTGACGTCGAGACCGCCGGCGAATTCCTCGTGCCGGCGGGGGCGCACGCGTGAGCGCTGGCGGTGCGACGCCGGCGGCGGGCGACACGCGCCCGTCGCCGTCGGGAATTCCCGTGCGACTGGCCTACGCGGCCGGCGATGTGGACGACGGACTCGCGGAGCGCCTGGGGGAACCCGGGCGCTTTCCGTTCACGCGCGGCGTGCAGCCGAACATGTATCGCGGTCGGCTCTGGACGATGCGGCAGTACGCCGGCTTCGGCACCGCCGCCGAGACGAACGCGCGCTTCAAGCTCCTGCTCGACGCCGGCCAGACGGGGCTCAGCACCGCCTTCGATCTGCCGACGCAGATGGGCATCGACTCGGACGACCCGCGCGCGCTGGGCGAGGTCGGGCGCGTCGGCGTCGCGATCGATACCGTCGAGGACATGCACGCCCTGCTCGCCGATCTGCCGCTCGACAGCGTGAGCACGAGCATGACGATCAACGCCACCGCGAGCACGCTGCTCGCGATGTACATCGTCGTGGCCGAGGAGCGCGGCATGTCGCGGGCGGCACTCAGCGGGACCATCCAGAACGACATCCTCAAGGAGTACATCGCACGCGGCACGTACGTGTATCCGCCCGCGCCATCGCTCGCGCTGGTGGCCGAGACGTTCCGCTTCTGCGCGGCCGAGGTGCCGAAGTGGAACGCGATCAGCATCAGCGGCTATCACATCCGCGAGGCGGGGGCGACCGCGGTGCAGGAGCTCGCGTTCACCTTCGCCAACGCGATGGCGTACGTGTCGCAGGCGGTCGCGGCGGGGCTCGCTGTGGATCGCTTCGCGCCGTCGCTCTCGTTCTTCTTCGCCTGCCACAACGATCTGTTCGAGGAAGTCGCGAAGTTCCGCGCGGCGCGGCGCATCTACGCGCGCCTCATGAAGGAGCGCTTCGGTGCGAACGATGCGAGCTGTCGCCTGCGCTTCCACACGCAGACCGGTGGCGTGACGCTGACCGCACAGCAGCCGCTCAACAACGTGGTGCGTGTCACCGTGCAGGCGCTCGCCGCGGCGCTCGGCGGGACGCAGTCGCTGCACACCAACGGCTACGACGAGGCGCTCGCGCTGCCGACGGCCGAGGCGGCGACGCTCGCGCTCCGTACCCAGCAGGTCGTGGCGTACGAGAGTGGCGTCGCCCAGACGGTCGATCCGCTCGCGGGATCGTACTACGTCGAGCACCTCACCGACGAACTGGAGCGGCGCGCTCTGGCGTTGCTCGCGCAGGTGGACGAGATGGGCGGCTCCGTCGAGGCGATCTCGCGCGGCTTCTTCCAGGACGAGATCGGCCGCTCCGCGTACGAATTCCAGATGCGCGTCGAAGCCGGCGAGACGGTGATCGTCGGCGTCAACAAGTTCGCCGACGGCGAGGAGCCACCGATCATCCCCGCGCCCGACTTCTCGGCGCTCGAGCGTGAACAGAAGGCGCGGCTCGCCGACGTGCGCGCGACGCGCGACGCCGCGGTGGTGGAGCGGGCGCTGGCGGCGGTGCGGAGCACGGCGGCGGGATACCTGCCGGGTGCCGCGTCGCGCGAGCCGTTGATGCCGGTGATCATCGAGGCGGTGCGCGCGCGTGCGAGCGTCGGCGAGATCAGCGATGCGCTCGAGAAGGCGTGGGGGAAGTACATCCCGGGGTGAGGCGATGGGTCGTGGCCGCGGTGTGAGGAGGTGGGCGCGTGATGTCATGACGCTCGTGGCGGCGTTCCTCGCGTCCGGGCACCTCCGAGCGCAGGACGCGCCGGCGCCCCGGCGCGGCATGCCGTCGTTCGAGGCGGTCCGCGCCTGCGACGAGGAGCCCGCGACGCTGCATGCCGTCGAGGCCGTGGGCGTGGTGGGTGTGCTCGGGCGCTTCGTGCCGAGCGTGGTCGCCCGCGAGCGGTCGCCGGCCGACACGGGGCGGTTCGCCGGCGACAGCGCCCGCATCATCGCCGTCGACCGCCTCACCGCCGATGCGCCGGCGTGGGCACGGGCGGCGGTGCGGCGCGCGGGTGGCCGGCTGCAGGTCATTCGCCTGCGACCGCCCCCAGGCTGCGATCCCGGACTCGCGGCGATGATCGCCGCCAACGCGCGTCGGTGGTCGCCCCCCGACGATTCCACCGTCGTCTTCCAGGTGCGGCTGCGCGCCGACACCATCGACGGGCAGGTGCGCGCGCTCGCGTGGGTCCCGATGCGCGGGGAGCTGATGCCGATCGCCCGCGGCGCACCGCGCGTGGGACCCGCGGACACGCTACGGTCACCCCTCGTCGGGGCACGGCCGTCGGCGGCACGGTGGCTCGAGTGGTGGGACATCGCCGGTGCGCTCGGCGCGCGCCAGCGCCGCGATCCGCGCGACACCACGCTCGTCGGCGATCCCGCCCTGGCCCGACGGGTCGTCGCTTGGAGCGAGCGTCACCGGGATTCGGCGGCGGCGCTTCCCGTGCTATGGGTCGTGGAGCGCGCGCGAAACGTGCTCCGCGCGCGCCACCTCCGCACCGTGCGTTCGCCGTTCGAGGGCATGTGGGACGCGATCGTCACGCTCCCCGACGGCGCGCAGCGCAGGCTCACGCTCGACGCCCGCATGTCGCGACTCGCGCACGGCGTGCCCTGCACTGCGGAGCCGGCCGAACCGGTCGACTCGGCCGCGTGGGCGCGGTCCGTGCGCCGCTTCACCTCGCTCGACGACTTTCTCGGCCCGCCGGGCTGGACGCCGCGTGGCAGTGTGCATGCGGTTCGCATCGCACTCGGCGACGGCATGCCCCCGTGCGTGTCCGCGTGGGACGCGCGCGGCCCCGGCGGCTGCTTCGGCCGGAACGGCTGGCTCGAGCACGACGTGGCGCCGCTCCACGAGGACGCCGACAGTGTCGTGCACGCGGCGGCGATCGATCTCGGGACGCTCGCCGTCTTCATGGAGCGGCATGTGGCCGCGCTGGAGGGGCTGGTCGCCATTGGCGGCATCGAGGCGCTCCGGGCGCAGGCGGAACGCGTCGTGAACGACACACCGCGCGAACTGCGGATGGAGACGCGGCAGGGGCGTTGCGTGCTGTACCGACGGACGGGCGCGGCGCGCTGCCGCTACCGCGGGATGGCGTTCACCGACGAGATCCTGCAGTACGACCTGGTGCGCGCGCCGAGGGCGCGGGGGCGCTGAGCGCACTGCACACTCAGCGCGACGGCCGCACGAGCGCGTCGAACGCCGCATCGCCCCGCACCCGCGCGAAGAGCGGGTCGCTCCACGTCGCCGGGTCGTGGCCGAAGCCGCGCGCGTGGGCGCTCCGGAGCGCCGCCACCGTCGCGGGCGCATCGCCGCGCGCCGCCGCGACCGCCGCTTCCCAGAAAGGCACGTCGCCGTAGGCGAGGGCGCGGGCCGCGGGTGAGCGGGTCGCGTCGACCGCGCGAAGCGCAGTGAGCGCCCGCGCGGCGGCGGACCCGTCGCCCGACATCGTCGCGGCGACGGCGGACAGGCCGAGCCGATCGGGCGTGCCGCCGAGCGACGGGGCGAGCGCGGCGAGCGTATCGGCGGCGGCGCGCGCCTCGCCGGTCGCGACCAGCCAGCGTGCGTGCCGCCAGCGGACCGGCGGCGTCCGCCGGGTGCCATCGACCGCCGCCCACGCACTCGTCGTCCGTGCCCGCAGCGACGCGCTGCAGGGCAGGGCGCGGGCCCCGCACTCGACGGCCGCCGCCTCGAGCAGCGCCGCCGCCAGTGCCGGCGACGTCGCGCCGCGCGTGCGCAGCAGCGTGTCGAGCGCCGCGGTGTCGCCCAGCGCACCGACCGCGCGCGCCAGCGCGAGCGCCGGCCCCGGACGGTCGGGGTAGCGTCGGATCGCCTCGCGCGCCGCGTCGCGCGCGCCCGCATGGTCGCCCAGCAGCTGCAGCGCCATCGTCAGTTCGCGCCAGTACGGCTCCCACCCGCGCAGTTCGCCGCGCTCGGGTCCGAGCGCGCGCAGGATGTGCACCGCCTCCTCGGCCCGCCCCAGCCGCCGCGCCGACTCGGCCACCATGTACTCGCCGATCGTCCCCGGCGCGACGCGCGCCTGCGCCAGCGACGCCCGGTACGTCGCCTCGATGTCGCCCCGCAGCATCGCGGCGACCATGTCGAGTGTCCCGCGCTCGAGCGGGCCGAGGCGGTCGCGTGCGGGTTCGAGCGTGCGCACCAGTGCGGCGGCGTCGTCGCCGCGGTCGAGGTTCGCGAGCATGATCGCCGCGGCGATGCGCGGCATCGGCCACGCCGTGTCGCGTGCCGCGGCGCGCTCGAAGCGCGCGAGCGCTCCCTGCGCGTCGCCCTGCACGAAGACGCTCAACCCGTCGACGTAGTCGCGGTAGCCGTCGTACGAGGGCGGCGCGATCGCGCGGCGCAGGTGCGTGACCGTGTCCGCGACCGGCGCGATCGTCGCCATCACGCGCGTGCGCAGCCGGTCGACGCCCGTGATCGCGCTGTCGCGCGGGACGCTCACCGTCTCCGCCGGCCGCAGGAGCGCCCCCGTGCGCGCGTCGCTCACCTGCGCCTGCAGGTGCAGCGTGCCGCCGGTCACATACGCCGCCCCGCGCACGACGATCGTCGCCCCGACGTCGGCGACGAGCCGCGCCTGCCACGCCGCGTCGCCGGCGCTGTCGGCCGGCGCGTCGCCGAGCGCGCGTCGGGCCGCCGCCTGCGCCTGCACCGGGACCACCGTGAGGCCGTCGATGCGCGAGAGTCCCTCGACGATCCAGTCGGCGGCCATCAGGCCGAGCGCGTCGAGCCCGGCGTCGCCGGTGCGATTCGCGAGCGGGACCACGAGCACGCGTCGTCCCGCGGCGGCGGCGGGTGCCTCGCGCTCGATCGCGCGGGAGCTCGCCGCGTCGGGGCGCAGGACGATCGCCGCCCCCGCGAGCGTCGCCACGGCGAGTGCGCCGAGCACCAGCGTGCGACGCCCGCCGTCGCCGCGCGGCACCGGCGCGTCGGACGCGGGCGAGGGGCGTGCGACCCGGATCGCCGCACCGACGGGCACCGCGGACGCGGGCGAAGAGGCCGCGGGTGCCGAGCTCGATGGCGAACCCGACGCGGGTGCGCCATCCGGTGCCGCAGGCGCGCCGTGCGACCGCTCCGCCTCGTGCCCCGGCACCGGGACCGATCGCGCCACGGTCGCGGCTCCACCGGCGGCCGGTGCCCGCAGCTTCGCCAGCAGCGCCGCGGTCGAGGCCGAGAGGACGAGCCCCAGTTCCGCGTCGAGCCGCGCCGCGAAGCCGTCGAGGCGACGGACGGCGGAGGCACGGTCCCCCGCCGCCGCGAGGACGCGCGCGACACGCTGCGCCGGCCGTTCGTCGAGCGGCGCGAACGTCGCCGCCCGCTCCGCGAACGCGAGCGCCTCGCCGGTGTCGCCGCGGGCGAGGGCCTCGTCCGCGAGCGCCCCGGCCAGCGCGGCCGCCTCGTCGCGGATCGCGTCGCGCTGCCGCGCCGCCCACGCGTCGAATTGCGGCGCCTCGTCCACGTGGAGCGCCGCGAGGAAATCGCCCCGCACCAGCGCCAGCGCGTCGGCGCGTCGCGCCGGCACCGCACGCGACGCGCGGAACGTCACCACGTCGGTGCGGACGACCGCGGGATCGACCCCGACCTCGTCGTCGCCCCGGCCGCGGAGCGCCTCGTCGCCGAGCGCCCGCCGCAGGAACTGCAGCGCCTGCCGGAGCGAGGCGCGCGCCCGCGACTCGTCCGATTCGGGCCAGAAGACCGGCAGCAGCGCGTCCCGCCGCACGAAGCCGTCCGGCGCCTCGACCGCGAGATAGGCGAGGAGCGCGAGCCGCTTCGGCTGCACCAGCACCGTGCCGACCGAGCCGCGCACGGGGTGCACGAGGTCGACGGCGCCGAGCGTGGTGAGTTCGAACATGCGGCGGACGGACGGTGCGGATGCGCGCGACGGGCGCGCGGCCGTGTCGGGACCGGTGCGGGCGCCCCGCCGGACCCCGAATCACGCCCGGATCACGGTCGATTCACCGGCCCCGACGAGGTTCGCCGCGAAGTCTCGCCCGGCGATCGCCGCGCCGACAACCCGCCGGTGCACACCGCGAGACGCCACACCCGCTCAGGGATCGGTCATGCCTCGTACTCGTGTCGTCATCGCCACACTGGCCACCGTTTCCGCCTCGGTCGTCGGTGCCCAGTCATCAGCCCGTACGCCCGCCGTGCCCTCCGCCGCCGACGTCGAGGCCGAGGCCAGGGCGCACGGCATGGTCGCCATCGCCTTTCCCGAGGCCGATCCCGGGATCCCGGCCTACGCCCGCCTCGCCCCGGCCGCTGGGCAGCTGTACCGGGACGGCGAGTGGGTGATGATCGCCTTCTATCGCGAGCCGGCGCGCGTTCCGCCGTCGTTCAACCTGCTGCAGGAGTTCGACTTTCCCGGTCCAACCGGCGCGGGCGCCTTTCTGGTACCGCTCGTGATCCGCGGTCGGCTCTTCGTGGAGCCCGGTGCGAAGCGCGGGACCTTCCCGAAAGCGGCGATCGCCACGGGTGAGGCCGTGCCCGTCTGCTTCGTGCGCTGGTCGGTGCTGGCGCCGGCGATGCGCGACAACGTGCTGACGATCGGCGAGCTGCGCGCGCTCGAGCCGCTGACCGGCACCGCGACGCACTTCCACGAACTGCTCAGGCCGCGCGCCGGCGAGCAGCTCATCGTCATCGACGCGCGCGGCACGCTCGCCGACGGGCGTCGCTTCGACGCGTCCGTGGTGCACCGCCACGACGCGCCGCCGCACACCAGCATCGCGATCCGCTGATCCACGCGACCACGCCACCCCACCGGGGACGGTCGCGGCCCGCGGTCCGCCCATCTCCCTTCGCTATCCACCGCGTCTCTCACGGAGTCACGCTCATGCGCTCGATCGTTCCCCTAGTCACCCTCGCCCTCATCGCCGCCTGCGGTGCCGAGGGGCCGACCATCGCCGCCCAGTCGCTCACGGACGCGCGTGCGGCCGAGACAGAAGCGAAAGGGGGCGGCATGGTGAAGCGCCACTTCCCGGCCGACGACCCCGGCGTCCCGATCTACATGCGCCTCACGACGACCCTGAACCAGATCTTCCGCGATGGCGATTGGGTCGTGATCCCGATCTACCGCGATCCCGCGGCGATCCCGCCGTCGTTCAACCTGCTCACCTACTTCGACCCGCCCGGCCCGTCCGGCCCGGGCGCCTTCGCCGCGCCGCTCCGGATCACGGGCCACTACATGATCGAAGCCGACGCGCCGCTCGGCACCTTCCCGAAGATCGTGATCTCGCGCGGGGACGCGGTCCCCATCTGGTTCGTGCGGTGGGATGCGCTCGCCGCGGCGATGGCCGACGGCACACTCACGGTCGGCGACCTGGCGGGCCTCGCGCCGCTGCGCGGCACGGCGACGCGCTTCACCGAGACGTTGCGCCCCCGCATGAGTGAACATCACGTGGTGATCGATGCCGCGGGGACGCTCGCGGACGGCCGCCGCTTCACGGTGCACGTCACGCACGTCGGGGACCGCTCGCGGAGCGTGCGGATCGCGTTCCGCTGACCGGACGCGTGCGACTGGGCGGGGGCCGCGTGCGCGCTCTCGCCCCGTCGCGTCTCAGCGCGCGAACCGTGTCGCGTGGCGTGCGCCGGCGAGTGCGGCCGCGAGGCCGACGACGAGCAGCACGCCCACGACGCGATCGACCAGCAGCACCCGCGCGACCGCCGGCGTGAGCGCGGCATCTCCCGGCGCGAGCAGGAGGAACGAGACCACGCTCACCAGCGCGAGCGCGCACGCCGCGACGTGCCATGCCGGTCGGAATGCGGCGACGAGCAGCCCCGCCCCCAGCAGACCGAAGAGCACGGCGCGGTGCCGCAGCAGCAGGACCGTCGTCGCGTCGTCCGGCACCACGCCGTAGAGCACCTCGAGTCGCGGGCCGCCGAGCGCGCCCGAGAGTGGCAGCAGGTGCACGATCCCGGCGACGAGGAGGGCGGCGGCGGCGATGCGATGCGTCATGCGAGGCTCCGGCAGGAGAAGGCGCGTCAGAGGGCGGTGCCTGCGTTCAGCGCGTCGTGATCGGCGCGCCGATGCGCCACGCCATGGCGCGGCGCGCGCGCGCCTCGGCCTCGCCGTCGTCGAGCAGCCGCGACGACCAGTGCCACGCGAGGTAGATACCGAGCAGGTCGGTGGCGACGTCGCGCGCGTCAGTGTCGTGCACGAGTGGGCCGCTGGCGATGGCGTCGGCTGCGAGTTGCGTCAGCGCGTCGAGCCACCGCGACTGCGACCCGGCGAGGCGATCGCGGACGGGCCCCGGTCGATCATCGAACTCCGCGACCGCGCCGACGAACGGACAGCCGCCCGACATGCCGGCGCGGCGCTGCCAGCCGATCCACGCGTCCAGCACCGCGAATAGGCGCGCGCGCCCGGGCTCGTGTCGTTGCGCCGGCACCCAGACGAGGTGGGTGAATTCGTCTTCCGCCGCCTCGAGCACTGCGATCGCGAGCGCCTCGCTCGACCCGAAGTGCGCGAAGAGTCCGCTCTTGGAGAGCCCGGTCGCCTCGGCCAGGGCGCCGATGGTCAGGCTCGCGATCCCCGTGCGGCTGGCGAGGTCGAGCGCCGCCGCGACGATGCGCGCCCGCGTCTGCCCGCCACGCGTCGGTTCGCGCAGCGGATCGTCGCCGCGTGGGGACAGGGAGCGCAGCACCATGCTGCAGTATAGCACGAACGTTCGTGCCACGGCGGGGACAGTCCCCTCTGTCCCCAACGGGGGACAGAGGGGACTGTCCCCGCCGTGCCCGCCGTGCCCGCCGTGCCCGCCGTGCCCGCGCGTCACACTCGGTCCGTCGGCACCACCGCGTGCCGGCACTCGTTGTAGTCTGCGCCCGCCGTCGCTAGCTTGCGCGGCTGCCCCTGCCACTCAAGTGCTTTGACCATGCCGACTTACGAGTTCCGCTGCCCTGACGGCACGATCATCGAGCGCATCTTCAAGATTTCCGAAGTCCCCGACGAGATCCCCACCCCCAGCGGAGACGGAGTCGCGACGCGGATCATCTCCGGCGGCGCAGGGCTCGTCTTCAAGGGGTCGGGCTTCTACCTGACCGACTACGGCCGCAACGCCCATCGCACGCAGGGCGACGCCAAGACATCCGCCGGCGAAGGCAAGGCCACTGGCGAGGTGAAGTCGGGCGGCGAGGCCAAGGCGAGCGGCGGCGACGCGAAGCCCGCAGCGGGCCGCGCGACCGGTTCGGCTTCGTCGTCGTCGTCGTCGTCCGCATCGTCGTCGTCATCTTCGTCGAGCGGCGGCGGCAGCCCGGCGGCGGCGTGAGTCTCTCGGCCGACACGCTCCGCGACGAACTCAATCGCGCCGCACGCGCCCTCGGCGCGCCGGAGACCTTCAACGCCGTCGTCACGCGGCCGAGCGACCCGGCGTTCGGCGAGTGGGCCACCAATGCCGCGATGGTGCTCGCGAAGCCACTCGGCAAGAAGCCGCGTGATGCGGCCGAGGCGCTCATCGCGGCGCTCGATCTCGCGTCGATCGGCGCGAGCGCGGCCGAGGTCGCGGGACCGGGCTTCATCAACGTGCGCGTCGACGCGGGTGCGCTCGCGCGCGTGCTGCCGACGATCATCGCGCAGGGTGACGCGTTCGGCCGCAGCGACACCGGCGCGGGCCGCCCGGTCGTCGTCGAGTTCGTGAGCGCCAACCCCACCGGCCCGCTCCACGTCGGCCACGGCCGCCAGGCCGCACTCGGCGACGCGATCGCGACGCTCCTCGCGTGGACCGGCTGGCGCACGAGCCGCGAGTTCTACTACAACGACGGCGGCGGGCAGATCGCGAACCTCGCCGCGAGCGTGCAGGCACGCGCGCGGCAGCAGGCCGGCGCCGACGTGCCGTTCCCGGAGACCGGCTACCACGGCGAGTACATCCGCGAGATCGCGGCGACGTATCGCGAGCGGCATCCGCAGGATGTCGGTGCCGACGACCTCGACGCGATCCGCCGCCACGCCGTCGCCGCGCTCCGTGCCGAGCAGGATCTCGATCTCCGCGCGTTCGGCGTCGCCTTCGACACGTACTACCTCGAGAGCTCGCTCTACACCGATGGACGCGTCGAGGAGACCGTCGCCGCACTCAGGGCGAGTGGCCACACGTACGAGAAGGACGGTGCGCTCTGGCTCCGCACCACCACGTGGGGCGACGACCAGGACCGCGTGATGAAGCGCAGCGCGGAGAAGGGAGGCGAGTACACGTACTTCGTCCCCGACGTCGCGTACCACGTCACCAAGTGGGAGCGCGGCTTCGCGCGCGCGATCAACGTGCAGGGAAGCGATCATCACGGCACCGTGACGCGCGTGCGTGCCGGCCTGCAGGCGCTCGGCATGGGCATCGCCGAGGGCTATCCCGAGTACGTGCTGCACCAGATGGTCACCGTGGTGCGTGGCGGCGAGGAGGTCAAGATCTCGAAGCGCGCAGGGTCGTACGTGACGGTGCGCGACCTGATCGAGGAAGTGGGCCGCGATGCGGTCCGCTACTTCTTCGTCATGCGCAAGGGCGACTCGCAGCTCGTCTTCGACATCGACCTCGCGCGCACGCAGAGCGAGGAGAATCCGATCTACCGCATCCAGATGGCGCACGCGCGCATGTGCGGCATCTTCCGCGTGGGCGGCATCGATCCCGCGACCGTTACCGGCGAGGGCGTCGATCTCGCGGTGCTCGACCAGCCACGCGAGCGCGAGCTGATCAAGGCGCTCGCGGACTTCCCGGCGATGCTGGCGGGAGCCGCCGCGGCCGTCGAGCCGCATCGCGTCGCGCAGTGGCTCCTCGACACCGCCGGTCTGGTGCACGGCTGGTACCACGCGCACCACGTCCTCGACGAGCCCGCGCCCATCATGCAGGCGCGACTCGTGCTCGCGCGCGCCGCACGCATCGCGCTCGCGAACGGCCTGTCGGTCCTTGGCTGCGCCGCGCCCGAGCGCATGTAGTCCCCGACGTCGTCTCGTCTTCTCCCCACGTCCTCGCACCCGTCATGTCCGTTCTCGTCGTCGGTTCCGTCGCGCTCGACTCCGTCGAAACGCCCTTCGGCAAGGCCGAGGAGGTGCTCGGTGGCTCGGCGACCATGTTCGCCTCGAGCGCCTGTCACTTCGGTCCGGTGCAGCTCGTGGGCGTGGTCGGGTCGGACTACCCGACGCACAAGCTCGAGCCGCTCGCGGCGAAGGGAGTCGATCTCACGGGGCTCGAGACCGCCGAGGGCGAGTCGTTCCGCTGGCGCGCGCGCTACCGGCACGACCTCAATTCGGCGGAGACGCTCGAGACGCGCCTCGGCGTCTTCTCGCGCTTCCGACCGCAGATCCCGGCGGCCTTCCGCGCGACGCCGTTCGTCTTCCTCGCGAACATCGACCCACGCCTTCAGCTCGACGTGCTGCAGCAGGTCGAGCGACCGAAGCTCGTCGCGATGGACACGATGAACTTCTGGATCGAGAGCCGTCGCCCCGACCTGATCGAACTGCTCGGCCACGTGGACCTGATCACGCTCAACGACGCCGAGGCGCGGCAGCTCACCGAGCAGTCGAACCTGGTGAAGGCGGCCAAGTGGATCATGGCGAAGGGACCGAAGCACGTCGTGATCAAGAAGGGCGAGCACGGCGCCTTCCTCTTCTCGGGCGACACGATCTTCTTCGCGCCGGCCTTCCCGCTCGAGGACATCTACGATCCGACGGGCGCCGGCGACTCGTTCGCCGGTGGCTTCATCGGCTGGCTCGCTGCGACGGGCGACCTGTCCGAGGAGAACATGCGACGCGCGGTCGTGTACGGATCGGCGATGGGCTCCTTCGCGGTCGAGAAGTTCAGCAACGAGCGGACGATCGCGCTGACGCGGCCCGAGATCGAGGCCCGCGTGCGCGACTTCCATCGCCTCGTGGCGTTCGACGCACCGCTCCCGACGTGAGCGCGCCGATCGACTACCGGGCCGCCGGCGTCGACCTCGAGAAGGCCGACGACGCCAAGTCACGCATCCGCGCGCACGTCGAGAGCACGCTGACGGCCGGCGCGCGCGGCGCGTTCGGCGGGTTCGGCGGGATGTTCCGCGTCCCCGAGGGATATCGGGCTCCGGTGCTCGTGTCGAGCGCCGACGGCGTCGGCACGAAGCTCAAGGTCGCGATCGAGGCGGGCGTGCACGACGGCGTCGGGCGCGACCTCGTGAATCACTGCGTGAACGACATCCTCGTCATGGGCGCGGTGCCGCTGTACTTCCTCGATTACGTCGCGTTCGGGAAGCTCGAGCCGCCGGTGGCGGAAGCGTTGGTCGCGGGCGTCGCGGCGGGATGCCGCGAGAACGGCTGCGCGCTGCTCGGTGGCGAGACGGCCGAGATGCCCGGCGTCTACACGCCGCCCGACTACGATCTCGCCGGCTTCATCACCGGCATCGTCGAGGAGGACGCGATCCTCGGCGCCGACCGTGTGCGCGAGGGTGACGTGCTCGTCGCGCTCCCGAGCGCCGGCCTCCACACCAACGGCTACTCGCTCGCACGGAAGATCGTGGCGGATGCGCTGCGGCTCGACGTGCATGCGCCCTTCCCGGGTGAGGAGGGCGCGACGGTCGCCGAGGTGCTGCTGCGTCCGCACGTGACGTACCTGCCGGCGGTGCGCTCCGTGCTCGGCCGTGTGCATGCGATGGCGCACATCACCGGCGGCGGGCTGCCGGGGAACGTGAACCGCATGCTGCCGCCGACGCTCGACGCGGTGATCGACTGCACGTCGTGGGCGGTGCCCAACCTCTTCGTGCAGCTGGCGGCTGCGGGGCAGGTCGAGCCGGCCGAGATGTTCCGCACGTTCAACATGGGCGTCGGGCTGGTGATCGCGTGTGACGCATCGGATGCCGAGACTGTCATGGCAGCGGCCCGCGATGCGCGGCTCGCTCCCTGGCGCCTCGGGTCCGTGGCGACAGGGACAGGTGCCGTCCGTCTCGAGGGCCTCGCGGCCTGAGTCCACGTTCCTCCACCGTCGCTTTCGTCCCATGCACCGTCGCACACTGTTCGTCGCCGCGCTGATCGCGGCCTCCGTGCTCCCGACCGCGCTCCGTGCGCAGGACGCCGTCTGCACCATCACGCCGGCGGGGTCGCCGGTGACGGGCTTCGCCGCCGACGCCTGCCAGAAGGCGTACGATTTCTCGACCTTCGTCATGCCGCAACTCGGGCAGGCGCTCGCCGGCGGCGGGGCGATCCTCGGTACGGCGAACACGCTCGGCGGATTGGGCAAGTTCTCGCTCAACGTGCGCGTGACGGCGGTGCAGGGTCGGCTCCCCGAGATCGATCAGGTGACGCTGTCGAACGGGCGCACGCGCTCGAACATCCCGACCACCTCGTCGCCGGTGCCGGCCCCGGTGGTCGACGTCGGCGTCGGCATCCTGCCGGGCTTCATGCGCGGCTTCCTCTCGCTCGACGGCATCGTCAACGTCGCCTATCTCCCGGAAGCCGAGCTCGACGACGTGTCGGTGCGCACGCCGTCGGGGCGGCTGGCGCTCGGCTACGGCGGGCGCCTCGGCCTGACGCGCGACGGCAAGGGGCTGCCGGCCATCTCGGTGAGCTACATCCGGCGCGACCTGCCGACCGCCGATCTCGCGGGCGCGTTCAGCGGCGGCACCGGCGGGCAGGATTCGCTCGCGCTGACGGGCTTCAAGGTGCGCACGCAGTCGGCGCGCGTCTCGATCTCCAAGAAGCTCGGCTTCATCGAACTCGGCGGCGGCTACGGGCGTGACCGCTACGACACCGACCTCGCCGTGCGCGCACGTGTGAGCGAGACGGTGCTCAACGTCACGTCCACCGCGACCGCGGCGTTCGCGCAGACGCTGCAGATCGATCGCGAGGTCCTGTACGGATCGCTCGCGCTCAACCTGCCGCTCTTCAAGATCGCCGGCGAGATCGGCCAGCATCGCGGCGGCACGCAGCTCACCACGTTCAACACGTTCGTGGACGGCAAGCAGAACGAGCCGCGCCTCTTTGCGAGCGCGGGGCTCCGCATCAGCTTCTGATGCGGTCGCCGGGGCGCGTGCGACGGTGACCGATCGCGACGATCGCCGCTGGCTCGCTCGCGCCCTCGTCCTCGCCGCGCGTGGTCGCGGCCGCACGGCGCCGAACCCCCTGGTCGGCGCCGTCGTCGTTCGTGACGGCACGATCGTCGGCGAGGGCTGGCATCGCGAGTACGGGGCACCGCACGCCGAGGTGATGGCGCTGCACGCGGCCGGCGACGCGGCGCGTGGTGCGACGGTGATCGTCACCCTCGAGCCGTGCAGCCATCACGGCAAGACGCCACCGTGCACCGATGCGCTCCTCGCCGCCGGTGTCACGCGCGTGGTGTTCGGCGCGGCCGATCCGAACCCGGTGGCGCGTGGTGGTGGCGACGTACTGCGGGCGGCGGGTGTCGAGGTGCGCGGGCCCATCGACCCGCGTTCCGTGCACGATCTCGATCCCGCCTTCTTCCATCGCTTCTCGAGCGATCGCCCGTACGTCGCGCTCAAGCTCGCGCTCTCGCTCGACGGGGCGATGGCACCGGGCGATCGCAGCAGGCGCTGGCTCACCGGCGCGGCGGCGCGGCGTGAAGTGCACAGGCAACGTGCCGCGCACGACGCGATCATGGTCGGCATCGGCACCGTGCTGGCCGACGATCCGCTGCTCACCGTGCGCGGCGTGACGCCGACACCGCGTCGGCCGCCGGTGCGCATCGTGGTGGATCGCGACGCACGGCTGCCGCTCGACTCGCGGCTCGTGAAGACGCTCGCGGAGGCCCCCGTGACGGTGCTCACCACCGACGCGCCCGCGGCGAGCGCACGCCGTGCCGCCCTCGCTGCGGCCGGTGTGACGGTCCTCACCGCACCGACGCTCGTCGGCCAGCTGCAGGCGCTGGCACGTGCCGGCATCGGGTCGGTGTACTGCGAGGGCGGCGCGACGCTCGCCGGCGCGCTGCTCGCGGCCGAGCAGGTGGACCGGCTGATTATCTTCACCGCCCCGGTGCGGCTGGGTGCCGACGCGCTCCGGCCGCCGCTGGCCGCCGGGACCGATCCCGACGGGTCCGACCGTCCTCGCCTCGTGCACCACCGACGCTTCGGCGACGACCTCATGGCCATCTACGACCTCGCATCGCGTGTTCACCGGGCTGGTTGACGACATCGGCGTCGTCGAGCAGGTCGCCGCGACCGACGCCGGACGCGAATTCCGCATCCGCTGCCGGTACGACGATCTCGCCGACGGCGAAAGCATCGCGTGCGACGGCGCCTGCCTGACCGTGCGCGAGCACGGGGCGGGGTGGTTCACCGTCGCCGCCGTCGTCACCACGCTCGAGCGCACGGTGATCGGTACGTGGACCACCGGGCGACGCGTGAATCTCGAGCGCGCGATGCGTGTCGGCGATCGTCTCGGCGGCCACATCGTGCAGGGGCACGTCGACGACGTCGGCACGATCGCGGCGATCGTGCAGCGCGACGATGCGTGGCTGGTCGACGTGCGGGTCCCGCCCGCCGTCGAGCGGCTTCTCGTCCCGCACGGTTCGGTGACGGTGGACGGCATCAGTCTCACGGTCAACGCGCTTCCCGTGCCGGGCGTGCTGCAGCTCTCGATCATCGAGTACACGTGGCGCCACACGACCATCGGCGACCGACAGGTCGGCGATCTCGTCCACCTCGAGGCCGACGTGATCGGCAAGTTCGTCGAGCGCCTGGTGGCGCCACATCTCGCGGCCGCGTCGCTCGCCGCTTCCCTCGACCCAGGATCGGGTTCCGGCGCCTGACGCGCCGACCCCGCTGTTTGTCATGCCCTACGGTACCATCGCCCAGGCCCTCGAGGACCTTCGCGCCGGCAAGTGCGTCGTCGTCGCCGACGACGAGGATCGCGAGAACGAGGGTGACCTCATCTGCGCCGCAGAGCTGATCACGCCCGCGACGATCAACTTCATGCTGAAGGCGAAGGGGATGATCTGCCTCGCCCTCACGCCGGAGAAGGTCGCACGGCTCGAGCTCGAGCCGCAGGGTCGCGAGAACACCGACGCCTTCCGCACGGCCTTCACCGTCAGCATCGACGCCGAGGCGCGATTCGGCGTGACGACGGGGATCAGCGCGTCCGATCGCGCGACGACCATCCGTGTCGCCGCCGACCCCAACGCGCGTCCGGGCGACCTCCGTCGCCCCGGCCACATCCATCCGCTCCGTGCGCGTGAGGGCGGCGTACTCAAGCGCGTCGGCCACACCGAGGCCGCGGTGGACCTCATGCGCCTCGCCGGGCTCGAACCGGCCGGCGTGATCTGCGAGATCCTGAACGACGACGGCACCACCGCGCGACGCGACGACCTGCGTCGCTTCGCGGCGGACCACGGGCTCACGTTCATCACCGTCGCGCAGCTCGTCGCGCACCGGCTGCAGACGGAGCGGCTCGTGCACCGCGTCGCGTCGGCGCGACTCCCCACGGAGTTCGGCGAGTTCCGTCTCGTCGGCTTCCGCAACGATCTCGACGCCGCGGAGCACGTCGCGCTCGTCCACGGCGACGTCACCGACGGCGAGCAGGTGCTCGTGCGCATGCACAGCAAGTGCCTCACGGGCGACACCTTCCACTCGCGTCGCTGCGACTGCGGCTGGCAGCTCGAGACGGCGATGCGGATGGTCGTCGAGGCGGGACGCGGCGTGATCGTCTATCTCGACCAGGAAGGGCGGGGGATCGGCCTGCTCAACAAGCTGCGCGCCTACGAGCTGCAGGATCAGGGCGCCGACACGGTCGAGGCGAACGAGCGCCTCGGCTTCGGTCCCGACCTGCGCAACTACGGCATCGGCGCGCAGATCCTGCTCGATCTCGGGCTGCGCTCGATCCGCGTGATCACCAACAATCCGAAGAAGATCGTCGGGCTCGAGGGCTACGGCCTGCGCGTCATCGACGGCGTGCGCCTCGAAGCGCCCGCCAATGCCGAGAACTTCGCCTATCTCACCGTCAAGCGGACGAAGCTCGGGCACCTTCCCTTCAGCACCACGCCCGATGCCTGAGTTCATGGGATCGCCGGAGGGCGCGGGTCGTCGCGTCGCCGTCATCGTCAGCCGCTTCAACGAGACCGTCACCACCGCACTGGGTGAAGGGGCGGTGAACACGCTCGTCGAGCAGGGCGTCGCCTTCGACGACATCGACGTGCTCGTCGTGCCGGGCGCGTGGGAGCTGCCGGCTGCGGCGCGGAGTGCGCTCGCATCGGGCCGCTATGACGCGCTCGTCATCGTCGGCGCGGTGGTGCGGGGCGAGACGCCGCACTTCGACTTCGTCGCCGGCGAGGCGAGTCGCGCGATCATGCAGCTCGGCCTCGAATACGAGCTGCCGATCGGCTTCGGGCTGCTCACGACGGACACGATGGAGCAGGCGCTCGCGCGGGCCGGCGGTGACCACGGCAACAAGGGACGCGACGCCGCGCTCGCGGCGCTCGAGATGGCCGACCTGCTCGCGCGTCTCGAGGCCGCCGACGCCACCGACGCCGGAGACGAGGCGCATGGCTGAGCCGCGGCTCGAGACGCGGGCGCGGTCACGTGCGCTGCAGGCCGTCTACGCCTGGGACGTGCGCGGCGGCACCGCTCCGCTCCGCACCGTCGCCGTGCAGGTGTGGGACGACATCGGCATCCCGCAGGACGAACGCGCGTGGGCGGGGCGCCTCGTCGAGACGATCGAGGGGCGCCGCACGCGCATCGACGACGACCTGGGCGAGGTGACCGTGAACTGGCGCCTCGAGCGCCTCGGCGCCATCGAGCGGAGCGTGCTGCGCTGCGCCGCGGCGGAATTGCTGGTCATGGAGACGCCGGCCAAGGTCGTGCTGCAGGAGGCGGTGCGACTCGCCGAGCGCTTCGGCTCGGAACAGAGCGCGAAGTTCGTCAACGGCGTGCTCGACGCGTTCGCGCGTCGCCTCGGCAAGCTCTGAGCGGCGTGCGGCTGCTCGTCCTCAACTGGCAGGACCGCGAGAATCCGCAGGCGGGTGGCGCCGAGGCCCACCTGCACGAGATCTACGGTCGGCTCGCGGCGCGCGGGCATCACGTCGCGCTCCTCGTCAGCGGCTTTCCCGGTGCGCCGGCGCACACGGTGCTCGATGGCATGCACGTGCATCGCGTCGGGAGCCGATGGGACTTCCCGCTGCACGTGCGTCGCGGCTATCGCGACATCGTCGCGCGTCACGGCCCGTTCGACATCGTCGTCGAGGACATCAACAAGCTTCCGCTCTTCACGCCGTTGTGGGTGCGCGAGCCGGTGGACGTCGTCGTGCCGCACCTCTTCGGCTGGACCGCGTTCCGCGAGGCGAGCGTACCGGTGGCGGCGACGGTCGTGATGGCCGAGCGCTTCATCCCCGCGGTCTACCGTCACTGCGACTTCACCGGCATCAGCGAGAGCACGCGCGACGACCTCGTCGCCCGCGGGATCGCCCGTGCGCGCACGCGGGTGATCTACTGCGGCATCGACGCGGCCTTCTTCACGCCGGCGCCGGCCGAGCGGTCGCCGACGCCGCTCTTCGCGTACGTGGGGCGTCTCAAGCTGTACAAGGGTGTCGAGCTCATCCTGCGCGCCTTCGCCGGGCTCGGTTCGCCCGACGCGCGGCTCGAGATTGCGGGGACGGGGGAGGATCGTCAGCGATTGGAGGCCCTCGCGGCATCGCTTGACCTCGGCGATCGCGTGCGGTTTCTTGGCTTCGTGAGCGAGGATGCCAAGCGCACCTTGCTCAGGCGGGCCTGGTGCGTGAGCCTGACGTCGCCCAAGGAGGGATGGGGGATCACGAACCTGGAGGCGGCGGCGTGCGGGACGCCGGTCGTGGCGTCCGACAGTCCGGGCCTGCGGGACTCGGTACGGGATGGCGAGACGGGGTATCTGGTACCCCACGGCGACGTGGACGCGCTGGTCGGCGCGTTCGGACGGCTCGCCGCCGATCCCGGCCTGGTCGCCGCACTCGGACGTGCCGGACGGTCCTTCGCCGAGTCCTTCACCTGGGATGCTGCCGCGGATCACACCGAAGCGCACCTGCGCGAGCGGGTGCAGCGAGGAGGGAACGCAGGTGGAGATCATCTTTCACGCGCACAACTCGACGATCCCCGACGTGCTCCGTGACCGCGCCGAGCGCACGGTGCGCAAGGTCGCCCGGCGACTGCAGCGCGCCGTGGACGCGGTGGTGCGATTCGAGCAGGATGGACCGACCCGGCGGGTGGAGATCGTGCTGCACGCCCCGCGCGTGCGACAGTTGGTGGCCGAGGGGAACAGCCCCCGCTCGACCGCCGCGGCGCTGAAGGACGCACTGCTGCGCCTGCAGGCGCAGATACCGAAGAAGGTGCCGGCTCGTACGCGCGTCCGCGCGACCACCCTCCTCCCACGAGGCGTGTGACGACCGTGCTCTCCGTGGGCCGCCTCTACGAGCGGCTCCGCGAGACGCTGGAACTGGAGCGTATCGGCGAGGCCACGGGCCTCGACCGGCTGGTGACGAGCCCGGAGGTGTCCAGCCCCGGGCTCGTTCTTGCCGGGTACGTGGACCGGTTCGTGCCGGATCGCTGCCAGGTCCTCGGCGAGACCGAGGTGAGCTACCTCAACTCGCTCCCACCGGAGCGACGCCGGGAGGTACTGCGGCTCTTCCTGGCGCTGCCGCTCCCGTGCTGCTTCATCACCAAGGGACAGGAGCCCTCGCCCGACCTGCTCGCCCTCGCGGCGGAGGCCGGGATGCCGGTGTTCCGCAGCCCGCTCAAGACCAACGAGTTCTACCGTCGCATCAAGCCGGCGATGGAGGACGAGTTCGCGCCGCGCACCACGCTGCACGGATCGCTCGCCGACGTCTACGGCGTCGGGTTGCTGCTGCAGGGGCAGAGCGGCATCGGCAAGTCCGAATGCGTCCTCGACCTCGTGGAGCGCGGCCATCGCTTCGTCGCCGACGACGTCGTGATCGCGATGGTCCGCGGCAACGACGTGCTGATCGGCAAGGCGCACGACCTGCAACAGCACTACATGGAGATCCGCGGTGTCGGGCTGGTGGACATCCAGGCGCTCTTCGGCGTGCGCGCGGTGCGGCAGCAGAAGCGCATCGAGGTCGTGGTCGAACTCGAACTCTGGCGTGGCGATGCGCACGTCGATCGCACGGGCCTCGACCTCGAGACGACGGAGATCCTCGGCGTGGACGTCCCGCGCATCAAGGTGCCGCTCGTGCCGGGCAAGAACATCACCGTCATCCTCGAAGTGATCGCGATGAACCACCTGCTGCGCTACAGCGGTGTGAACGCGGCCGAGGCGTTCAACGAGCGCCTGAAGGCGCACATGGCCCGCCGGGACGGCTCGCCGCGCGTGCGCCCCGAGGTCCAGCGCTACCTGCAGGAAGACGATGAGTGACGCGCCAGCGCCGCGGGCGGTGGTGCTCGGCCATGCGGGCTTCGCCGCCGGCATCGTGAGCGCGGCCCGCGCGATCGCGGGCGACGTCGCCGCCTTCGCCGTCGTGAGCAACGAGGGACTCGACACGGCCGGCATCGAGGCCGTGCTCACGACCCATCTCGCGCAAGGCGTCACCGTCGTCTTCACCGACCTCCCCGCCGGCTCCACCACCATGGCCGCACGTCGCCTGCAGCGCACGTATCCGGCGCTGGTCGTCGTCACCGGCACCAACCTCCCGCTCCTGCTCGACTTCGCCTTCGCCGACGGCGATCCGGCCGACGCGGCGCGGGCCGCCGCCGATCGTGCGCGACAGGCGGTGCTCGTCAGCGGAGGAACGCGCTGATGCCGCTCGACCTGCATCGCATCGACGATCGCCTCATCCACGGGCAGGTCGTCGTGGGGTGGGGCCAACCGCTGGAACTGCGCGTGATCGTGCTCGTGGACGACGAGGTCGCCGGCAGCGAATGGGAGCAGGACCTGTATCGCATGGGCGTGCCGCCGGACATGACGGTCGTCTTCTGTTCGGCCGCCGATGCGATCGCGCGCCATGCGGAGTTCGTGCGCGATCCCCGTCACGCGATGCTGCTCACCGGCGACATCGAGACGATGGCGCGACTCTGTGCCGCGCTCCCCGCGATCCGGCGCGTCAATCTCGGCGGCATCCACCATCGCCCCGGACGCCACCAGCGCTTGCGCTACGTCTTCCTCTCGGACGCCGAAGAGGAGGCGCTGCGCGCGCTCGCCGCTCGCGGCGTCGAGATCACCGCGCAGGACCTGCCCGCCGCGCGCCCGGTGCCGCTCGGGGAGCTGCTCGCGGGGACGCGGTCGTCGTGATCGTCGAACTGGGGGTGCTGGCGATGCTGGGTGCGGTATGCGGGCTCGACGTGGTGAGCTTTCCGCAGGCCGCGCTCTCGCGTCCCCTCATTGCCGCGACACTCGCCGGCGCACTGCTCGGTGACGCCACCGCGGGCCTCGTCACCGGTGCGGTGCTCGAGCTGTTCGCGAGCGAGACGCTTCCATTCGGCGCATCGCGCTATCCCGAGTGGGGCTCGTCGTCGGTGGTGGCCGGCGGCGCCGCGGCGGTCGGTGCGGCCGCGGGAACCTTGCCGCTCGCTCTCTGCGTCGCCGTGCCGATCGGGCTCGGGCTGGCGGCGTTCGGTGGCTGGACGATGGTCAAGCTGCGCGAGTGGAACGCTCGGCTCGCGGCCGCGCGGCTCGAGAATCTCGCACGTGGCCATGCGCGCACCGTGATGGGGCTGCAGGTGGCCGGCGCGACCGCCGACATGCTGCGTGGCGGCGCGATCGCGCTCGTCGGTGCGACGATCGCATTGCCGCTCGCCCGCTGGTTCGCACCGCAACCCGAACCGTGGGCCGCGTGGGTCGTTCCCGTGCTCGCGGGCCTCGGCGGGGCCGTCGCCGGTGGTGCCTCGTGGAAGATGTACCACAGCACGCCGCGCACGCAGCCGTGGGGCGCCGCAGGGCTCGCGATCGGCATCGCGCTCGTCGTCCTGCTCGCACGCCGATGACGCACGCGGCCCAGCCCTCGCATCCCACGCCCGCCGCCGACGCGCAGGCCTTCGCACCCGCGCTGCCGCTCGCGACGCGGCTCCGCATGACGATCCGCCTGTTCGCGATCCAGGCCTCGTGGAACTACGAAGTGCTGATGGGGAGTGGCATCGCCTTCTGCGTGGAGCCGGCGCTCCGCCTGCTGCCGGGTGGCGTCGAGGGCGAGGCGTATCGCGCGGCGCTCGCGCGCCAGTCGCAGTATTTCAACGCGCATCCCTACCTCGCCAGCATCGCGGTCGGTGCCCTCGCGCGCGCCGAGCTCGAACAGCAGCCGCCCGCGCGCATCGAACGGTTCCGCACCGCGCTCTGCGGTCCGCTCGGCAGCGTCGGCGATCGCCTCGTGTGGGTGGGGCTGCTGCCGACGGCGAGCTGGTTCGCGCTGGTGCTGTTCGGGCTGGGCGTCGGGCCCCTGGGCTGCGTGGTGGCGTTCCTGCTGCTCTACAACGTGGCACACGTGACGTTGCGGCTGTGGGGCCTCGAGCGCGGGTGGCGCGCGGGGCTCGCGGTCGCGCAATCGCTCGCGCATCCGGTGCTGCGCGAGGGGCCGACGCGGCTCGCGCGCCTCGGCACCTTCCTCTCCGGCGTCGCCGTCCCGCTCGTGATCGCGCGGCTCGTCGGGGACGCCCTCGTCCCGAGTGCCATCGCGGTGGCCGTGGCCGCGGGTGGTGCCGGCATGCTCGTGCTGTTCCACGGCCGCGTCGAAGGCTGGCGCATCGCGCTCGTCGTCGCCGTGGGTGCCCTCGCCTTCCTCCTCGTCCGCCATGCCTGAGCGCACCGTCGAGATCATCAACCGCAACGGGCTGCACGCGCGCCCCGCCGCCGAAATGGTGAAGACCGCCGCGCGCTTCCAGTCGGCGATCACCATCGAGCGGGACGACATGTCGGTGAACGGCAAGAGCATCATGGGCGTCATGATGCTCGCGGCCGAATGCGGCGCGTCGATCCGCATCGTCGCCGAGGGTGCCGACGCCGACGCCGCCCTCGACGCGCTGGCGGCACTCGTCGCGAGTCGCTTCGGGGAGTCGGCCTGATGGAGCGTGTGCTGCGCGGCCTCCCCGCCTCACCCGGCATCTGCGCGGGCCCCGTCTACCTGCTGCGGTGGGAGGTGCCCGAGGTCGCCCCGCGCTTCATCGCCGACGGCGACACCGAGGCGGAACTCGCGCGGTGGCGTGCGGCGCTCGACGGCGCGCGCACCCGCCTGCGCCTCGTGCGCGATCGCACCGCGCAGCACGCGGGCGAGCAGGAAGCGATGATCTTCGACGTGCAGATGGAGATGCTCACCGATCGCTCGCTGGTGGGCGAGGTCGAGGGGTTCATCCGCGACCGGCGCGCGGCGGAGCACGCATTCGACCTCGTGATGCTCGAGTGGAAGCGGCGCTTCGAACGCGCGCCGCAGGCGATGCTGCGCGAACGCGTCGGCGACCTGACGGACCTGCACATCCGCGTGCTCTCGCTGCTGCTCTCGCTCCCCGACCGTGACCCCGTCGCGTTGCCCAAGGGGACGAACGCGATCCTCGTCACGCACGATCTCACGCCGTCGCTCACCGTGCAGCTCGACCGCGAGGCGATCGCGGGGATCGCGACCGACGAGGGCACGAATGCCAGTCACGTCGCGATCCTCGCCCGATCGCTCGGCATCCCCGCGGTGGTGGGGCTGCGGGACGCCACGAGCCGGCTCGCAGGGACGGAGCGCGCGGTGCTCGACGGCGCGCGCGGCGTGCTGGTCGTCAATCCGAGCGATGCCGAAGTCGTCGCCTTCCTCGAGCGCGGCGAGCAGGCCGCGGCGCTCGAGGCGGAACTGCGTGCACAGGCGCACCTGCCGGCCGAACTCGCCGACGGGACGCCGATGCAGTTGCGCGTCAACGTCGATATCCCGGAGGAGAGCGAACTCGCGGCGCAGAGTGGCGCCGATGGCGTGGGGCTCATGCGCACCGAGTTCATCGTGCTCGGTCGCACCACGATGCCGGACGAGGACGAGCAGTACCGCGCGTACCGTCGCGTCGTGGAGGCGTTCGCCGGCAAGCCGGTCGTCATCCGCACCTTCGACATCGGCGGCGACAAGCTGCCGGTGGGCGGCTTTCCGACGGAACCGAACCCGTTCCTCGGCTGGCGTGCGATCCGGATGTGCCTGGACCAGCCCGACCTGTTCGGCGTGCAGCTGCGCGCGTTGCTGCGCGCCGCGGCGCACGGCGACGTGCGACTGCTCCTGCCCCTCGTCGTGAGCGTGGACGAGGTGCGCGAGGTGCGCGCACTCCTCGCCGACGCGACGCGGGCGCTGCAGGCGCGTGGCGCGATCTTCCGACCGAATCTCCCGCTCGGCGTGATGATCGAGACACCGGCCGCGGCGGTGGCGGCCGACACGTTCGTGCAGGACGCCGACTTCTTCAGCATCGGGACGAACGACCTGGTGCAGTACACGCTCGCGGTGGACCGCGGCAACGTGAACCTCGCGCCCCGCTTCACGCCCTTGCACCCGGCCGTCCTGCGTCTCATCCGGCGGACCGTCGAGATGGGCGCCAAGGGCGGGCTCGAGGTCTCGGTGTGCGGCGAGATGGGTTCGGATCCACTGATGGCCTTCGTCCTCGTCGGCCTCGGCATCCGGACGCTCTCCGTGAGCCCGCGGGCGCTCCCGTTCGTGAAGCGATTGCTCCGGGCCGTGCCCCTCGTGGCAGCGGCCGAGGCAGCCGACGCGGCGCTGGCCGCGGGGACGGCGGCCGAAGCCGAGCGGATCGTGCGGCGGCTGCTCCGGGGGGCCGTCAGCGGGCTCAGCGCGGCCGAGCTCGGGTTGCTCGGCTCCGACCAGCTGGATATGTTCCCTCGCGCCGGGAGCATATAAAGACTTCTTTATACCTTTACTTCTACCCTGAACGCCTGTGGCTGCTCGCCATCTCTTCACTTCGGAGTCGGTGACCGAAGGGCATCCGGACAAGGTCGCGGACGCCATCTCGGATGCGGTGCTGGACGCCATCCTCGCCGAGGACGCCAGGGCGCGCGTCGCGTGCGAGACGCTCGTGACGACCGGCCTCGCCGTCGTCGCCGGTGAGATCACCACTTCGGCCTGGATCGACCTGCCGGCGCTCGTCCGCCGCACGATCACCGGCATCGGCTACGACAATCCGGAGTACGGCATCGACGGCCGCACCTGCGCCGTGGTCAGTGCGATCGACAAGCAGTCGCCCGACATCGCGCAGGGCGTGGACACCGGCGGCGCCGGCGACCAGGGGATGATGTTCGGCTTCGCCTGCGACGAGACGCCGGAGCTCATGCCGCTCCCGGTCACGCTCGCGCACCGCATCACGCAGCGGCTCGCCGACCTGCGCAAGACGGGCGTCATCGAGTGGCTCCGCCCGGACGCCAAGAGTCAGGTGACGGTCGCCTACGAAGACGGCCGCCCGGTCGGCGTGGACACCGTCGTCGTGAGCACCCAGCACGCGCCCACGGTGTCGCAGCAGCAGATCCGCGCCGCGGTCATCGAGCACGTGATCAAGCCCTGCATCCCGACCGAGTTCTGGCACGAGGGGATCACCTTCCACGTGAACCCGACGGGCAACTTCGTGATCGGCGGTCCGCAGGGCGACTGCGGCCTCACGGGGCGCAAGATCATCGTGGACACCTACGGCGGCATGGGCCGTCACGGCGGCGGCGCGTTCAGCGGCAAGGACCCGAGCAAGGTCGATCGGTCGGCCTGCTACGCGGCGCGCTGGGTCGCCAAGAACATCGTCGCGGCGGGGCTCGCCTCGCGGTGCGAGGTGCAGGTCGCCTACGCGATCGGCGTCGTCGAACCGGTGTCGGTCTACGTGGACACGTTCGGCACGGGTACCGTCCCCGATCACGTCATCATGCAGGCGGTGTCGCGCACATTCGACCTGACGCCCCGCGGCATCAGCGAGTCGCTCGATCTGCGCAAGCCGATCTACTCGGCCACGACCGCCTACGGCCACTTCGGGCGCCCGTCCGGCTCGACGTCGCACACCACCACCGATGGCAAGACCACCGGCCCGTTCACCACGTTCACGTGGGAGCGCACCGACAAGGTCGAGCAGCTCAAGCGCGCCATCGCCTGATCGCCTCCTTCCCGTTCCATCACCCATACCGCCGGACCGACCCATGACCGCCACCGCGCCGATCACGGCCCTCGAGGCCTCGGACATCAAGGACATCGGCCTCGCCGATCTCGGACGTCACCGCACCGAGTGGGCCGAGCGCTCGATGCCCGTGCTCCGCCAGCTCAAGGCCCGCTTCGCCACCGAGCAGCCGCTCAAGGGCAAGCGCATCTCCGCCTGCCTGCACGTCACCGCCGAAACGGCGAACCTGATGATCACGCTCGTCGCCGCGGGCGCCGACGTCGCGCTCTGCGCGTCGAACCCGCTCTCGACGCAGGACGACGTCGCCGCGCACCTCGTGCGTGATCACGGCGTGAAGGTCTTCGCGATCAAGGGCGAGGACGAGCACACGTACTACGAGCACATCCGCGCGGCGATCGAGCACCGCCCGGAGATCACCATGGACGACGGCGCCGACGTGGTGGGCGCGCTCCACATGGTGAAGCTCGACCGTCTCGCCGACCTCCCGGCGCCGGTCCGCGTCTTCGTCGAAGGGCTCACGCCGGCCGAGCGCCAGGCGCTCGTCGACGGCGTCGTCGGCTCGACCGAGGAGACGACGACCGGCGTCGTCCGCCTCAAGGCGATGGCCGCGCAGGGCGTGCTCGCGTTCCCGGTGATCTCGGTGAACGACAGCCAGACGAAGCACATGTTCGACAACCAGTACGGCACGGGCCAGAGCACGATCGACGGCATCCTCCGCGCGACGAACCAGCTCATCGCGGGCACGAACTTCGTCGTCCTCGGCTACGGCTGGTGCGGGCGCGGGCTCGCCGAGCGGGCGCGCGGTGCGGGCGCGAACGTCATCATCACCGAGATCGACCCGATCAAGGCGCTCGAGGCCGCGATGGACGGCTTCCGCGTCATGCCGATGAGCGAAGCGGCGAAGATCGGCGACTACTTCTGCACGGTGACGGGCAACATGCACGTCATCCGCGGCGAGCACTTCAAGGCGATGAAGGACGGCGCCGTGGTCTGCAACTCGGGCCACTTCAACGTCGAGCTCGACCTCGTCACGCTCGCCAAGCTCTCGAGCCAGCCGGCACGCGACGTGCGCCCGTTCGTGCAGGAGTTCCTCGTGGACGGCAAGCGCGTCTTCGTCCTCGGCGAGGGGCGCCTGATCAACCTCGCATCGGCCGAAGGGCACCCGGCCGCCGTGATGGACATGTCGTTCGCGAACCAGGCGCTGGCGGCGGAGTACCTCGTGCAGCACGTCGCCACGCTGTCCAAGTCGGTGCACCGCGTCCCGGTGGAGCTCGACAAGGAGATCGCCCGTCTCAAGCTGGCCGGCATGGGCGTCGCGATCGACACGCTGACCGAGGAGCAGGAGCACTACCTGGCCTCGTGGGACATGGGGACCTGAAGCGGCGCGGGGGGCGCGGTCCATGGTCGAGGTGCGAGTCGCACGACTCGGCGTGGACAGCGCCGCCAACACGTACGTGCTCGTCCTCCGCGAGGCGGAGGGCGGGCGCGTGCTACCCATCTGGATCGGCCAGCCCGAGGCCGAAGCGATCGTGGTCGAACTGCAGTCGGTGCGCCGTGAGCGGCCCATGACCCACGATCTGCTCAAGCACATCATCACGGGCCTCGGCGGCACGCTGCGCCGTGTGGTGATCACCCGCGTGGAGCGCGGCACCTACTTCGCCGACCTCCACCTCGAGCGTGACGGCGCCCTTGTCACCGTGGACGCGCGCCCGAGCGACTCGATCGCGCTCGCCTTGCGCACCGGCGCTACCATTCTCGCCGCGGAGGAGCTGCTGGTGGAGCTCGCCGCCGACGACGAGGATGCGGACGAGGGCTCCCTGCCGTCGCCTCTCACGGGCGGATCGGCGCCGCAGCGCCCCGCCGACATGAGCGCGGATGAACTCAAGGACTACCTGCAGCGACTGCGTCCCGAGGACTTCGGGAAGTTCAACCCCTGACGTCGGTGCAGCGCGCGTCGTGATGCGACGCGCGACGCGCATCGTGCGCGCGTCGGCGCTGCTCCTCGGGTGCGCCGCCGCGGTGCACGCGCAGGCGAGCGCCGGCGGCGTGGGTGCGCCGCCCGCCGATGCCGTCGCACCGATCGCGCCCGGCACGGCGCGCGAGGCGCTCCCGACGCTCACGCCGGCGCCGGGTGGTGGCGCGCGCACGGTCGAGGGACAGGTGGTGCGCCCGGGTGCCGAGGCACCGCTGCCGGTGGTGGGGACGTGGGTGACGCTCCATCGCGTCGGCCGTGATCGGGCGGGACCGCTCGATTCGATCCGCACCGACGGCGAGGGGCGGTATCGCTTCGCCTATCGCCTGAGCGGTTCGACCGACGCCGTCTACTTCGTGAGCGCGAGCTTCGCCGGCATCGCGTACTTCACCAACCCGCTCGTGCAGCCGCGCGTCGAGGGGGCGGACGCGGAGATCCAAGTCTTCGACACCACCTCGCGCGGCATCGATCTCACCGTGCGCGGGCGTCACGTCGTCGTGGGCGGCAGTGGCGGCGGGACCAAGCGCGCGATCATCGAGGTCTTCGAACTGAGCAACGACAGTGCGAAGACGCTCATCCCGTCGGGGCCGAACGGCGCGACGTTCCGCATGCGCATTCCCGCGACCGCGACCGACTTCAAGGTCGCGCAGGGCGACATTCCCGCGGACGCCGTCACCTTCACCGAGGGCGAGGTGCAGGTGATGATGCCGATCACGCCCGGCCTCAAGCGTCTCTCGTTCGCGTATGCGCTCGACGCGGACGCGTTTCCGCTCAAGCTCCCCGTGCAGTTCGCGACGGGCGTGTTCGAGGTGCTCGCCGAGGATCCGCAGGCCACGGTCACCGCGGCGAAGATCGCGGAGACGGCGCCGGCGACGCTCGACGGCCGCAACTTCCGTCGGTTCGTCGGCAACGACGTGCCGGCCACGGCGGTCCTCGAGCTGGGCGTCCCGGGTTCGGGCATCGCCCAGCGCACGCGCATCGTGCTCACGCTCCTCGGCGGCATCGGCGTGGTCATGCTGATCTCGCTCGCACGCGCCTTCACGCGTCGCGCGAACGCAGCGGCGAGCGGGGTGACGGGGGTGCATGCGGTCGTCGCCGCCGATCGCGAGGCGGAGCGGCTGGCGCGACGCATCGCCGACCTCGACGCCCGCTTCGAGCGCGAGCGCGCACCGAGCGAGGAGGCGCGCGCGCAATACCAGACGGAGCGCACGCGGCTCAAGCAGGAGCTCACGGCGACGCTCGTGCGGCGCGACGTGGCGCGCGACGCGTGACGGCGCGGGCGGGGTAGCACCACCGATGCCGAGCGTCGTCACCCCCGCCATCGTCCTCCATGCGTTCGACTACAGCGAGTCGTCGCGCATCGTGCGCCTGGCGACGCGCGACGGCGGCGTGCAGTCGGTGCTCGCGCGGGGCGCGCGTCGATCCCAGAAGCGCTTCGGCGGGGCGCTCGACCTCTTCGCCGAGGGCGAGGCGCAGTTCGAGGTGAAGCCGGGGCGCGACCTGCACACGCTGGCGCGCTTCGACGTCGTGCGGGGCCGCCGCGGGATCGGCGAGAGGCTGGCGCGCTTCGAGGGGGCCACCGCGCTCGGTGAGGTGATGCTCCGCGTCGCGGCGGCCGACGACGTCAACGCCGTCGCCTACGACGCCCTGGCCGAGGGGCTCGACGCGATCGCGCAGGCGGCCGACGCGGTGCAGGCGACGCTGCGGGCGACCTGGCGGATGCTCGCGGCGCTGGGTTATGCACCCGCGCTCGACCAGTGCGTCCACTGCGGCGAGGCGCTGCCGTCGGACGTGCCGATCGCCTTTTCCGCGTCGGTCGGTGGTGCACTGTGCGCCGCCTGCGCGCGCGTCGCACCGTCGCGGCAGTTGCCGCCGTACGCGCGTGCCCAGCTCGCCACGTGGCTGTGGGACGACACGCCGACCGGGGACGCTCCGCTCGTGCCCGGCGTGGAACGGGCGCATCGGCGATTGCTGCACGGCTTCGTCCACGCGCACCTGACCGACGGCAAGCCGCTCCGCGCCTTCGATGCGTGGGCGCGATCGGACGAGGCGTCCGTGGGCACGGTATCGGCAGCGGGGGAGGCGCCCGGCACGTAAGTCGCTTGACGGGGCGCGGATCCGGGTCTACGGTCCCCCGTTCCGCTGGTTCGACCCACTGCGACGAGGTCTGCGTATCGCCCTGTAACGTTCGAGGAGCAGCATGCAGGAACGGTGGAAGGCGTGGCTCGTGGCCACGACCGTCGCCGTCGCCTGTTCGAGCCTCGTGGGTGCGCAGGCGCCCGTCGGACCGCAGCCCCCGGTCAAGTTCCGGTCGGATGGGTTCGAGCTCGGACAGAACACGCCCAACCCGACGACCGGCGAGGCACGGTTTCCCTTTCTCCTGGGCGACCCCCCCGTCTGTCGCGACCCGAATCGGACGTACCGGGTCACGCTCCGCCTCTACAACCTCCTCGCGCAGGAGGTGGCGGTGCCGCTCCTCCTCGGCCCCGCCGGCGAGCAGGAGGGGGCGCGACGGCTCGAGAACCTGACGCTCCCGTGTGGCCAGTACACGGCCTGGTGGGACGGCAAGGTGCAGGCGACACAACGCGACGCGCCGGAGGGGATGCTCCTCTACCGCCTGACGGTCAACGGGCGAGTCGTGACGCGACGGATGCTGGTGACGCGTCGCTGACCGGTTCGCCGGCCAGCGGCGCGTCGGCGTTCGGGGGCCTCACCGGAGCGGTGGGAGGGCGGCCGCCTTCTCGTCCACCTTGCGCCAGAGCTCCGCGGCGCGGCTCGGATCGGACGTCAGGGCGGCGCTCGCGGCCTCGAGCTCCGTCGGCGAGAGCTTGTGTCGACGGAAGACGGCGTCGCGCCGCGTGGCGCGAAGCGCAGGGGCGACGTTCGACTGGTCGCCCACCTGCCGCAGCTCGGCGAGCACCTGCACGTAGGTGCTGTCGCTCATGCCGAGCTCGACCGACGGGCGTGCGCAGGCGGTGAGCAACGGGATGAGGAGCGCGAGCGACGAGCCGCGCACGACGCGAGCGACGGGCATGCGCCAGCGTAGCCGCCTCGCGGGGGCGTGGACAAGGGCGCGTGGGCGAATGCCGCGTGGATCAGCGTGTGCCGCGACTCCTGCCGACTCGGCAGCGCGCGCCCCGGAACCGGCCGTGATGGCCGCCGACTCCTGACGCCCGTGTACCCTGTGCATGGCATCGCCGTTGCCGCGCTCGGAACGGTCACCTTCGAGCCGTCCGCGACCCACATTCCCCGCAATGCTGAATCCCGATCGCCTGACCGTGAAGACCGGCGAGGCCGTGAACGACGCGGTCGCGCTCGCCCGCCGCGCCGGCAATCCGCAGGTGTACGACCTGCACCTGTTGCTCGCACTCCTCGCACAGCCGGACGGTATCGTCGTGCCGCTGCTGCAGAAGGCGGGCGTCGCCGTGCCGGAGCTCCGCGCCGCCGCGGAGCGCGAGGCGGCGCGCTATCCGAAGCAGAGTGACGCGAACCCCACCGCGTCGCGCGAGTTCAACGGCGTCTTCGATCGTGCCGAGCGCGAAGCCAAGGCGCTCGGTGACCAGTTCATCAGCACCGAGCACGCGCTGCTCGCCATGGCGGACGGCAAGGGGACCGACTCGTACGCCGTGCTGCAGGCGCGCGGTGCGACGAAGGATGCGCTCGCCGCGGCGCTCAAGCAGGTGCGTGGCGCGCACACGGTCACGGATCAGACGCCCGAGAACCAGTACCAGGCGTTGCAGCGCTACACGCGCGATCTCACGGAGAGCGCGCGTGCGGGCAAGCTCGATCCCGTCATCGGGCGTGACGACGAGATTCGCCGCGTGATCCAGGTGCTCTCGCGTCGCACCAAGAACAATCCGGTGCTGATCGGCGAACCCGGCGTGGGCAAGACGGCGATCGTCGAGGGACTCGCCCAGCGCATCGTGGACGGTGACGTCCCCGAGGGGCTGCGCGGCAAGCGGCTGCTCTCCCTCGACCTCGGCGCACTCATCGCCGGCGCCAAGTTCCGCGGCGAGTTCGAGGAGCGGCTCAAGGCGGTGCTCAAGGAGATCGCCGAGAGCGAGGGGCAGGTGGTCGTCTTCATCGACGAGCTGCACACGCTCGTCGGGGCGGGGAAGGCCGAAGGGAGCATGGATGCGGGCAACATGCTCAAGCCGATGCTCGCGCGCGGCGAGCTGCGCGTCGTCGGTGCGACGACGCTCGACGAGTACCGCCAGCACGTCGAGAAGGACGCCGCGCTCGAACGGCGCTTCCAGCCGGTGTTCGTCGGCGAGCCCTCGCTCGAGGACACGATCGCGATCCTGCGCGGCCTCAAGGCGCGCTACGAGGCGCATCACGGCGTGCGCATCACCGACAACGCGGTGGTGGCCGCCGCGACGCTGAGCAACCGCTACATCGGCGATCGCTTCCTGCCGGACAAGGCGATCGACCTGCTCGACGAGGCGGCCAGCCGGTTGCGCATCGAGATCGATTCGCTGCCCCAGCCGATCGACGAGGTCGAACGTCGCATCGTGCAGCTCGAGATCGAGCGGCAGGCGATGCAGAAGGAGACCGACGCCGCCGCACGCGAGCGGCTCGCGACGATCGAGCGCGAGCTGGCGGAGCTCCGCTCGCAGGCCGACGCGATGAAGGCGCAATGGAGTCAGGAGAAGGAGGCGCTCGGCGCCGTCGGGCGCATCAAGCAGGAGATCGAGCAGGCGTCGACCGATGCCGAAGCGGCGACGCGCGCCGGCGACCTGCAGCGCGCGGCCGAGATCCGCTACGGGCGCATTCCCGCGCTCGAGCGCCAGCTCGCCGAGGCCGAGGCGGGGAGCACGGCGTCGGGTGACGGTCGTCGTCGCTTCCTCAAGCAGGAAGTGGGTGACGACGACATCGCCGACGTGGTCGCACGCTGGACGGGGATCCCGGTGCAGCGGATGCTGTCGTCCGAGCGCGAGCGGTTGGCGAAGCTCGACGAGGAGCTGCAGCGGCGCGTGATCGGGCAGGGGGACGCGGTCGAAGCGGTGGCGAACGCGGTGCGCCGCTCGCGCGCCGGCCTGTCGGACCCCAACCGTCCGATCGGCTCGTTCCTCTTCCTCGGCCCCACCGGTGTCGGCAAGACCGAGACGGCGCGCGCGCTGGCCGAGTTCCTCTTCGACGACGAGCGCGCGATGGTGCGGCTCGACATGTCGGAGTACATGGAGAAGCACGCCGTCGCGCGGCTGATCGGCGCACCGCCCGGCTACGTCGGCTACGACGAGGGCGGGCAGCTCACCGAGGCGGTGCGGCGGCGGCCGTACAGCGTGCTCCTCTTCGACGAGGTCGAGAAGGCGCACCCGGATGTCTTCAACGTCCTGCTGCAGCTCCTGGACGACGGGCGACTCACCGACTCCCAGGGGCGGACGGTGGACTTCCGCAACACGGTCGTGATCCTGACGAGCAACATCGGGTCGAGCGTCATCCTCGAGCGGCAGGGCGACGACTGGGCGCTGGTCGAGTCGCAGGTGACGGGGATGCTCCGGCAGCACTTCCGCCCCGAGTTCCTCAACCGTATCGACGACATCGTCGTGTTCAAGCCGCTCGGCGAAGGCGAGATCGATCGCATCGTCGACCTGCAGCTCGCGCGACTCGATGCGATGCTCGCCGGTCGCAAGCTGTCGCTCGAGCTCACGCCCGAGGCCCGTCACGCGATCGCGACCGAGGGCTACGACGCCGCCTTCGGCGCCCGCCCGCTCAAGCGCGCCATCCAGCGCTCGCTCGTCAACCCGCTCGCCCTGGCGTTGCTCGACGGCTCGATCCACGACGGCGATCGCGTGGTCGTGCGCGTGGACGCGCAGGGGAAGCTGCAGTTCGAGCGGGCGGGTGCCGAGGTGAGTGCGAGCGGCTGACACGCGCGTCAGCTGAGGGTCGTCGGACTGCAGACCGCGGGGACGGGCGGAGGGCGCGCGAAGGGACGCGTAGAAACGACTTTTTCCAAGGTCTTCTCTCCGCGTCCCCCCGCACGCCCTCCGCCCGTCCCCGCGGTCGGCAGTTTTGCTCGCGTACCCTTCGTCTGCCTTCGCGGTCTGCGTTCACGCAGCGCCGTCACTGCTAGTTTGCGATATGCTCACGTTCGACGCCCAATGGATGGAGGAGGCGCTCGCCGAAGCGCGGGATGCGGCGGCGGCGGGTGAGGTGCCGGTGGGGGCGGTCGTGGTGCGTGGCGGGGTGGTGGTGGCGCGTGCGCAGAACCGGATGCTGCGCGATGGCGATGCGACGGCGCACGCGGAGCTGCTGGCGTTGCGCGAGGCGACCCGCGTGGTCGGCGATGCGCGGCTCGGCGACTGCACGCTCGTCGTCACGCTCGAACCGTGTGCGATGTGTGCAGGCGCGATCGTGCTGGCGCGTGTCGGGCGCCTCGTCTTCGGCGCGTGGGACGACAAGGCCGGGATGTGCGGCTCGGTCGGCGACATCGTGCGGCATGCGCGGCTCAACCATCGGCCGGAGGTCCGCGGTGGCGTCGCGAGCGATGCGGCCGGCGCGCTCCTCCGTGACTTCTTCACCCTGCGCCGCCGCGCCGCGACGGTTGACGGTCCAGCCCGCGACGGCTAACCTGTCCTGCTTCGCCGGATCCGTCCGGCGGCGTTCCGGACAGGTGGCCGAGTGGTTGAAGGCACCGGTCTCGAAAACCGGCATACCGGCAACGGTATCGTGGGTTCGAATCCCACCCTGTCCGTTCGACATGACGCCCCCCGCGCCACTCGTGGTGCGGGGGGCGTTTCGTCGTGCGCCGGTCGCGGCCGGTCGCGGCCGGTCAGCTCGCCGCGGCACCACCGTCGCGGGGACCGGCCGCCGCGGTGTGCGAGACCATGTAGCCGCTCCCGCGCCGCGTGTGGATGAGCGGCGACGTGCCGTCCGCGTCCACCTTGCGTCGCAGCCGCCCGACGTAGACGTCGATCGCGTTGGAGCCGGGATCGTGGTGCTCGTCCCACACGTGCTCCACCAGTTCCGCCCGCGTCACCACGCGCTCGGCGTGGCGCACGAGGTACTGCAGCATCGTGTACTCCTTCGGCGTGAGCGCGAGTTCGCGCCCGGCGCGCGTCACCACGTGCGTGCGTGTGTCGACGCGCAGGTCGCCCACGGTCAGCACCGACGGGAGCACCGCCGGCTGCCGGCGAAGGAGCGCGCGCACCCGCGCGTAGAGTTCGGCGAACTCGAACGGCTTGACGAGATAGTCGTCGGCGCCCGCGTCGAGGCCGGCCACGCGATCGTGCACGCCGGCACGGGCGGTCAGCATGAGGATCGGCACGCGCCCGCCGCGCTGGCGCACTTCGGTGCTGACGGCGAAACCATCGCGGCGCGGGAGGCCGACGTCGAGCACGGCGACGTCGTACTCGTTGACGGCGAGCTGCGTCAGGGCATCCTCGCCGTCGTGCACCACGTCCACGGCATAGCCCTGCTCGCGCAAGCCGCGCGCGACGAGCTCGGCGAGGCGCACTTCGTCTTCGGCCAGCAGGAGCCGCATGCGCGTTCGTTCTCGAACTGCTTCGGGGGAGGGTGCGCCAGCCACGACGGGGCCGACGGGCGTCGTGGACGGCGGTGGCACGCGAGCGACGGTCGCCCGACTCACGGGCCCGTGGGCGAGGCCGCTCGCACCATCGCCGGCCGATGCGTACGGCGCACTGCACGATACCCTCTCATCGCGTGAAACGAGAGGGGCGCCGCTCGTCGTCGTGCGCATGTCGCACATGCGAGGCGCGTGTGCACGCTGCCGCACGCGAGTGGCGGTGTCGCACGCGGCGCTCCCTCGTCAGCAATTTGTCAGGTTCGCGCGCCGTGGGGCGGTGACGAATGCGCCGAAGCGCTGCCCGCCGGACCGACGGCGCCGATCGGCCCCGAACGCCGGTGTGCGGCGCGATCTTGCGGCATGACGATTCTCGTTCCGTGCTCGTGCGCACACCGCGTGTCGCCGCACCCGTGCCGTCGCGGTCTCGCGCGAATCGTGTGCATCGCCGTGGCGCTCCTCGCTTTCGCTGCGCCGCTGCATCCACAGGCGTCGGCCCGGGCCGGCATCGTGTCCGTCGTCGCCGACAGCATGCCCATGCCGCAACTCGGTCGCGTGCGGCGCATCCGGGTCTACCTGCCGCCGGACTACGCGACCACCACCCGCCGTTTCCCCGTCCTCTACATGCACGATGGGCAGCAGCTCTTCGACTCGGCCACGAACCGCGCGGGGAAGTGGGGCGTGGACGAGGCACTCGATTCGCTGCACCGCGCCGGCCACGGCGGCGTGATCGTCGTCGCGGTGGACAACGACGGTGCACATCGATTGAACGAATACGCGCCGTGGCATCGCGCGACGCCACGGATCACCGCGGAGGGCGACGCGTACCTCGCGTTCCTGGCGCACACGCTCAAGCCCATGATCGACGCACGATACCGTACGCGCCCCGAGCCCGCGTCCACGGCGATCATGGGTTCGAGCATGGGTGCGCTCATCTCGCTCGCCGCGGTGCTGCGCCACCCCGCCGTGTTCGGTCGGGCCGGCGTCTTCTCGTGCGCCTGCTGGCTGGTGCGTGATTCCATCGTCGCACTCGCACGACGTGCGGGGGCGCTGACGCCCCGACCGCGCCTCTGGTTCGTGGTGGGTGGCAACGAGACACCGGACGACGAGCCCGTGCACGATCATCGGTTGGTCGTGACGGCGCTGCGCGAGGCGGGATACCGACCGGAACGCGACTTCGTCGCACACGAGCGGGCGGACGGTACGCACGAGGAGTGGTTCTGGCGGCGCGAGTTCCCGGCGGCGGTGGTGTGGCTGCTCGGGTTGCGCCGCTGAGGGTGTCGCTGCCGCGCGTCGGCACCGGACCACCGTGGCGCGGTTGCGCGCCGGACGTTCAGAGCAGCGACGGATTGCGTTGCCAGACGGCGATCGTGAGCGCCGTCGCGAAGCCGACCCAGAGGGCGTACGGCACGAGCATCGACGCCGCCGCGCGATCGTGCCGTGCGTAGGCCACGATCGTCGCCACGACGAGCGCCAGCAGCACGACGACATCGAGCGTGGCCAGCAGGCCATCGCGCCACATGAAGAAGAAGACGCTCCAGCAGGCGTTCGCCACGAGCTGCGCCAGATTGAGCAGCAGCGCGGTGTGTGCACCGCTCCACCCGCGCGCACGCCAGACGCGCCACGCGGCGATCGCCATCAGCAGGTAGAGCACGCTCCAGACCGGGCCGAAGAGCCAGCCCGGTGGGGCCCACGCGGGGCGATCGAGTTCCTGATAGAAGACGCGTGAACCCTGCGCCGCCACGGCGCCGGTGCTCGCGGCGAGGAGCGTCACGGCGAGCCAGCCGACGAAACCGAGGAATGGGCGCATGACGTGCGAATGTACCGGTGAGTGCGCGCATCGGCCGCGCGCCGCGCCCGCGCGTGCGGTTCTCACGACGCTGCGCTTCGTGCCGGCGGAGGTGGGCGGGCGACGCGTGCGCATGCTCGTGCACCGGCCGTTCCTCCTCGAGCGGGGGCGTCAGCCGCCGGCATCGCGCACCGCGCGCGCCGTCGGGGCTTCGCACCGGTCCCCGCGGGCGATAGGTTGCCGCGCGGCGACTGCCTGGACAGGTGGCCGAGTGGTTTAAGGCGCACGCCTGGAAAGCGTGTGGGGTCGAAAGGCTCTCGCGGGTTCGAATCCCGCCCTGTCCGTCCCGCGGGCCGCGGTCGTGCTCCGGCACGGCGCGGCTCGCGGCCATTTTGGCCGTCAAGTTTCATTTCGGTGAACGCTGGCGCGTGACCTTTACGCACTCCCGGGTGAACCCATCACCCCGGGAGGCCGATCGTGTCCGTTCCGCTCGTGCCGCGCGCATCGCGCCGTGCACTCATCCTCGTCCTGGCTCTTGCCGGCTGCGGTGGCGGTGGCGACTCCGGGGGCGGCGGCACCGCGCCGGTGCCACCGCCGCCCGCCGTCACCTCGCTGCAGCCCGTCTCCGGTGACGGCGCGTCAGCACGGCCCGGCGACACCGTCCTCGTGGCGGTGCGCGTCCTCGACGGCGCGAGTCGTCCGCTGGCCGGTGTGTCGGTGCAGTGGACGATCGCGAGCGGCGGCGGCACGCTGCTCGCCGCATCGAGTGCCTCCGACTCGCTGGGCATCGCGCGCACGCGATGGGTCGCGTCAGGTACCGGTGCCGTGCGCATCGGCGCAGCGGCCGGGAGCGCGCCCGCCGCGACGTTCGCCCTCACCGTCCAGACCGCGAACCAGCCCTCGGCGCGCTTCAGCATCGGCGACGATCGCCGCGCGGGCGCGCCGACCGTCTTCGACGGCACCGGGTCGCGTGACGGCAGCGGCGGCAGTGCGCTCACGTACACGTGGCGCTTCGGCGACGGGCGGCGCGGCGGGACATCGCGCATCGCACACATCTTCGCCGACGGCGGCACCTTCCAGGTCACGCTGATCGTACGCGACACCGCCGGCTTCGTCGATTCCCTCACGCAATCCGTGGTCATCGCGGCGCCACCTCGCCCCGCGAACACCGTGGGTGCGATGCGTGTGCTCGTGCAGGACATCGCCGGCGCCGCCTTTCCCGGCGTGCAGGTCTCGGCGCAGCCGGCGTCGCCGAGCACCGCGACGACGGACGCGGCGGGCATCGCGGTGCTGCGCAACCTGCCGACCGAGGTGCCGATCACGCTCGCATTCAGTGCGGCGGGGCACGCGGTGCAGGAACGCGTCGTCGTCATCCCGTCCAGCGGCGTGAGCGAGGGCTACACCGAGGTGCGCCTCATGCGCCGAGCCGCGGCAGTGGAGCTCGCGAATGCCGAGCGAGGCGGCAGTGTGGTAGGGCAGGCCGGCGCCCGCATCGATCTTCCGCAGGAGGCCTTGATCGACCGCGCCGGTCGCCCCGTCACCGGCACGGTGCAGGTGCAGGTGACGCCGCTGAACGTCGCCCAGTCGCCGGCGGCCTTCCCGGGCAGCTTCGACGGCGTCCGTGCCGACGGCACGACGGGTTCGCTCTTCAGCCTCGGCGTCATGGAGATCGAGATCTCGCAGGGCGGTCGCGAACTCGACATCGCGCCGGGTCGCCGCGCGCGGATCGACATCCCGATCTACACCGAGGGTGCGAGCGCCGGCGATCAGATCCCGCTCTGGTCACTCGATGAACGCACGGGTGTCTGGACGCGCGAGGGGACGGGCACCGTCGTCGCGGCGCCGGGCACACCCTCGGGCCTCGCCCTGCGCGCGGAGATCGCGCACCTGTCGTGGTGGAATTGCGACATCGACAGGAACCCTGCGGGCGGCGATCCGGGGTTCGAGGTCCCCGATGGGGAGACGGGCTGGCGTGCCGCCAGCGTCACCATCACGGCGCGCGCGCGATTCCAGGACCGCCCGAATGGCCCGATCATGCAGGCCGGGCCCTACGTCGTCTCCGCCGATTCGGCGCGTCGCCGATTCCTGCAGTTCCCGTCGGAGACCAACATCATCATGGTGTGCTACTGGTCGCCCACACCGGAGACGATCGTCCGCTACGACACGATCGTGCGCTTCGCGCCGAACGCACGTACGCGCTTCACGATCCGGCTTCCGCGCAACCTCGTGCCGCGTCCCATCGGTGGCGTGCTCGAGTTCGGGCGGCCCGGGTCCGATCTCATTCCGGTGAACGGCGCCGCGGTGTGGACTTTCGCGGGGAGCGCGAACGACCGTGTCGTCGTCGAGGGGACGCGCGTGGCCGGCAACCTCACCGCCACGCTGACGGCGCCGAACGGCGAGGCGCTCTTCACGGCGCCACTCAACCTGCTTCGCGCACTCATCCTGCCGGCGAGCGGCACGTACACGCTCACCGTGCGCAACCCCGACGCAGAGCCGCGTGTCCACACCGTGCAGGTGACGCGTGCGGCCGTCCTCCCGCGCGAGGCGTCGGCCGATGGCGCGTTCGTGAGTGACGTGACACAATGGTGGGCCTTCGATGTGCCCACACCGGGCACCTACACCATCGGCCTGACGACGGCCTTCCTCGGCCTGCGCACGTTCGACGTGTGGTCGGCGACGGGGGAGCGACTCCGCTCGGGCAGCACGGCCGTGCCGGGTCTGGTCTCGCCGGCGGAGTATCCCGCGGGGACGTATCTCGTGCGCCTGCGTGCCACGAGCACCGAGGCGTATCGGCTGCACCTGTCGAGCCTCGCCGCCCCGTCGTTGCTGACGATCGCATCGCCGTTCGGCGAAGCCAGCGGCCGGATCGCGCGGCCCGGCGCGTGGCAGGCGCTCCGGTTCACGGCGACTGCGGGCGAGCGCATCAACCTCGTACTCAGCACGCCGAATCAGCTTTCGGCACGCGCCGCGATCCGGGCGCCCGGCACGACCGTCCCGTTCTACGAGCGCCCCGTGCTGCAGACGGCCCAGCTCTTCACCGCTGTCGGCTACGCGCCGGCCGAAACGTCCCCCTTCACGCTCACGGCGAGCGGCGAGTACACGGTGACGCTCTTCAGCGACTTCTCGCCACCGCCCAACCTGAGTGGCGACTGGCGCGTCCAGCTGTTCCGCCAGAACTACACGCCGCTGCCCTTCGGTACCGACATCCAGTCGGCCATCACGGTGCCGTTCGAACAGCCGGGCTTCCGGGTCGTCGTCCCCACCGATACGGTGGTCGGTATCGGTGCCTTCCATGCACTGGGCGGACTGCAGACGATCACGCTCGTCAACGCGGCGACCGGGCAGGAGACGAACTCGCTGAGCGTCTTCTCCACACACGTGCTGCGGTTGCGTGCGGGGACGTACCTAGCGGATTTCGACATGTCGCGCACCGAATCCACCGGTCCGTTCACGCTCGGATTCGTGCCGATCGCGCCACCCACCGCGCTCGCGCTCGACACGGATGCGAGCGGCAGCTTCACGCGCGTGGCGCAGCGACAGTACTTCCGCCTGCAGCTCGCTGCGGGGAGTCGCGTGCAAGTCCGGCTGTCGGGTGTCACCGCCAGTGTCACCGCGCGTCTTCGCCGGACGTCGGGAGCCGATTTCTACGCCGGCACCGATCTGGGTGGTACCTCGGCCCTGCCGGCGACCGGAAGCGGCGAGAGTTTGCCGATCACGATCGCGGAAGCCGGCGAGTACGTGCTCGAAGTCTCGCAGCGATCGGAGGTGCCACGCGGAAACTTCACGGTCCGCGTGCGGACCGTTCCGTGACCGCGGGCGACCGGTGACGGCTCGCACGCGATGAGGCGTGCGGATCGTCATCCGGTCACGATCGCGTCGCGCGTCGCGGCGCACGCATGTGGGGACGCACCGCGGGGATCGCGGTGCGCCCCTTCGCGTCCTGCGCGCCCACGCGCCGGCCGGCCGTCGTGTCGACGAACTCGCACGCCGTGACCGGCACATGGCGCGTCGGGTTGCGTATCATGCGCACCATGTCGATTCCGTTCGGCCGACCCGCCCGCCTGTCCTTCGCCGCCGCGGCGACATTCGCGTTCGCCGTCGCCCTCTCGCCCGACGTCGCGACCGCGCAACGTGCGCGTCCCGGCCGGCCGACTCGCACCGCCGCCACCGCCGACTCCCTCCGCCGCGCCATCGCCGACTCCGTCCGGCGCGCCATCACCGACTCGATCGCCCGCGCCTCGAGCGGCGCGACGCCCGATTCCGCGGCGCGCCCCGGCACCGCCGGCGCCCGCGTGACCGCACCCGTCCGCGATAGCGCCGCAGCCGCCGCCACGCTCGCCTACGCGCGCAAGGCGCAGGCGGATTTCGAGAAGCAGCGCAAGGAGAATCTCCCGTTCGGCACCGGCGGCGCGACCGCGGGGTGCGACGTCACGTTCGGGACCATCTGCTACTGGAACAACAACGACGACGTCCCGCCCAAGCCGGAGCGTCCCGAACAGCGCGCCGCACGCGCCGCCTTCCTCCGCACGCTCTCCGAGGCCGCGGCCGCGCTCCCCGCGGACGACTGGATCGCGGGCCAGCGTGTCAAGTACGCGATGGAGGAGAAGGATCGCGCCCTCGCCGCCCGCGCCGCCGCCGACTGCCGCGGCACGCCGTGGTGGTGCGCAGCGCTCGTCGGCCTCGCCCGGCACGATGCGTCCGACCACACCGGCGCGGCCGAGGCGTTCGATCGGGCGCTCGCGCTCATGCCGGAGGCGCAGCGCTGCCGCTGGCTCGACCTCGCCCCGTGGCTCGGCACCGCCGACAGCACGGCCGTCACCGCGCTCCCCTGCGACCAGCGTATCGCCGAGGCGAACCGCGTCCTCTGGCTCGGCAAGCCGTTCTGGCACCAGGCGGGAAACGACCTGCGCAGCGAACTGCTCGCGCGGCACACGTTCAACGCGATCGAGCGCAATTCGGCCAGCGTCTACGGCGGCACGGTCGCCGAGATCGCGGCGGTGCAGCTCCGCTACGGGTGGCCGACGGCGTGGAGCACGCAGAACACGATCGTGAACCGGCAGGGGGCGATGGTCTCGAACATCACGGGTCACGAACCGACGCCGAGCCACGACTTCATGCCGTCCACCGCGGCGATGAAGAATCCGAACACGGCGACCGCCGCCGACTGGCCGTTCAACGCGCGCACGGCGCACATGCGCTACGCGCCGCGCTATGCACCGGGCGGCTTCCAGTCGATGGGCTACCAGTTCGCGCGCTTCCGCCGCGGCGACAGCACGCTGCTCGTCGGCGCGTGGGTGATGGAAGGCAAGGCGCGCTGGGAGCGCGGCACGACCCGCGCCGCGCTCGTCGTGCAGAAGGCGCCCGGCGTGGAGATCGCGCGGACGATCGCCGAGAAGCGCCAGCTGCGGGGCGGCATCGCGCTCGCACTCGCACCGCGCCGCGACACCGTGCTCGCCTCGCTCGAGCTCCTGAGCGACGCGCGCAAGTTCGCGGGACGTGCGCGGACCGGCGTGGCGACGCTCGCCGGCGACGTGCAGTTGAGCGATCCGCTGCTGCTGGCCGCCCGTGCGGCCGAAGGCGATGCGCCCGGCAGCGCAGGGATCGCGTCGCTCGACGCGGTGCTGCCGCGCGCGCTCGGGACGACCGAACTGACCGAAGGGCAGGCATTCGGGCTCTACTGGGAGTGGTACGGGGCGCCGGGCGCGCAGGTCGCGATCTCGATCACGCCGCTGGACAAGGAGAGCGCGCTGGGTCGCGTCGCGTCGATCTTCCGCCTCGGCAGCGGGCCGGCGGGGAGCGCATCGCTCCGCTTTCCCGATCCGGCGCAACCCGGCGGCGGGCCCGGGCGCCGGCTGGTGCTCGTCTGGCCGCAGTCGAGGCCGGGGCGCTACCAGCTCGCGCTCACGGTCACGGGCCCCGACGCGACCGCACACGCGCGCACACTCGTCATCCGCGTCCCGTCGCCCGACGAAGAGCTGCCGTAGGCGCTGCTGCAGGTGGGGACGCACTCATCGGATCGCGCTCGTCGGCCGTATTGACCCGACCGCCCCCGCTCGGCACCTTCGACCTCGGCTTTGCCCCCGGGTCGCTGCCCCGTCTCGATGGATGGGCGTCGTGTCCGCCGCTGGATGCGACATGCAGGGCCGGGTCGAGGTCCTCTACCCATGAGGTGACGAGTGCAGAATTTCCTTGTCCGTCGGCTGTTCGCGTCGGCTGCCGCCCTGCTGGTGGCCGTCGTCGCACAGGCGCAGAACGGAACGCTCACCGGCCGCGTGACGGCGTCGGAAAGCGGGCGACCGCTGACCGGCGCGCGCGTGACCGTGCTGAGCGGCGTGCGCACCATCTCGGCGGTCGTGACCGGCCCCGAGGGCAACTACACGGCGCCGAACATCGCGGCCGGCACCTACGTGGTGCAGGTCTCGCAGGTCGGCCGGCAACTGCAGCGCCTGACGGATGTCATCATCACCGCCGGTCGCACGACGCGGCTCGATGCCACGCTCTCCGAGATCGCGACCGTCCTGACGACCACCACCGTGACCGCGGGTCGCGTGCAGGAGAAGGCGCTCGAGGCGCCGGCGCAGATCTCCGTCGTCACCACCGAACAGATCGCGACGCGGCCGAGCATCACCGTCGCCGACCACGTGCGCGGCCAGCCCGGCATCGACGTCTCCGTCGGCGGCATCGCGCAGAGCAACATCGTCGCACGCGGCTTCAACAATGCGTTCAGCGGATCGCTGCTGACGCTCCAGGACTACCGCTTCGCCGGCGTGCCGTCGCTGCGCGTGAACGTCCCGTTCCTCTTCACCGGCACCAACGAGGACATCGAGCGCATCGAGCTGCTCCTCGGACCCGCCTCGGCGCTCTACGGCCCCAATTCGGCCGCCGGTGTGCTGCACGTCATCACCAAGAGCCCGTTCAACTCGCAGGGGACGACGGTCACCGTCGACGCCGGCGAGCGGAACATCTTCCGCGGCGGTCTCCGCCACGCGGGGACGATCGGCCAGAAGTTCGGCTACAAGTTCTCCGGCGAGTACTTCTCCGGGCAGGACTGGAACTATCGCGATCCCGGCGAGCCCGACTCGATCTCGCGTCGCCTCGTGGACGGCGGCCCGCTGACGCGCGTCGCCAACAACCGCGACTTCCTCACGCAGCGTGCCACCGGCGAGGCCCGCATCGACTGGCGTCCGCGTGACGGCGTCGAGGCGATCACGTCGTACGGCTACACCAACGTCAACAACGCGCTCGAACTGACCGGCGCGAATGGTGCGAGCCAGATCCGGAACTGGACGTACCAGAGCATCCAGCAGCGCTTCCGCTGGAACCGCTTCTTCGCGCAGGCCTTCACGAACCTGAGCAACGCCGGCAACCGCGACTCGCTCGACTCGCAGGGCACCTTCCTCCTCCGCACCGGCTCGCCGATCGTCGACCAGTCGCGGATCGTGGTGGGCCAGCTGCAGCACGGCTTCCGCCTCGGCCGCGCCGACATCATCTACGGCGCCGACTACATCTGGACCAACCCGCGCACCGGCGGCACGATCAACGGCCGCAACGAGGAGCGCGACAACGTCACCGAGTACGGCGGCTACGTGCAGGGCAAGGTGCCGCTCTCGGACACGTGGGAATTCATCGGGGCGATGCGCCTCGATCGCACCAACGTCATCGACGGGACCTTCTTCTCGCCGCGCGCCGCGCTGCAGTGGAAGCCGGAGCCGACGCGCGTCGTCCGCGTGGTCTACAACCGCGCCTTCAGCACGCCGGCCAACTTCTCGTTCTTCCTCGACCTGCCGCAGGGGCGCAATGCCTTCGCCGGGCTGCTCAACCAGGTGCGTGGCAACCTGAACGCCGCCTCGCCCGGCCTCGGCAACGCGATCCCGGCCGCGCCGTTCAACTACGACGTGATCGCGAACGGCAATCCGCCCAAGGCGGGCTTCACGTTCGATCGCGATTGCGGTGGCCAGTCGGGCTTCGGCTCGTTCTGCATGCGCTCGTCGATCCCCGGCCTCACCGGCCCGGTGCCGGCCAGCGCCGCCGCGGCGTACCCGGGGCTCATGCAGTCGCTCGGTGCGCTGAACACGCAGGTGATCGCCGGCGCCCTGATCCAGGCCGGCATCCCGCAGGCCGCCGCCGTCGCGTCGGCGACGAACATCGCCGGTGCGCTCGCCGCGGCCCGCCCGACGGACGCACAGCTCGGCGGTACGGCCGCGACGCTCGACGTGGCCGGCTTCCTGGGCAATCGCTCGCCGGCGCTGCAGCCCGGCCAGGTGCGCGACCTGCGCGCGCTCGGCGCGGCCTTCAATGACACCTACGAGCTCGGCTACAAGGGGCTCGGTCTCGGCGGCAAGCTGAGCTTCGACGTGTCGGCCTGGTACCAGCGCCGGGGCGACGTCGCCGTCACCGCCGCCCTCGCGACGCCGACCGTGCTCTTCGCGAACGGGCAGGCGCTCGGTGGCTACCTCGGTCAGCAGATCGGGGCCGCGCTCGGTGCCGAGATCGCCGCCGGCCGGTTGCCGGCCGCGCTCGCCGCCGCGATCCCGGCGATCGCCGGCGGGGCCGCGACCAATCTGGCCCGTGCCACCGCGCCGCTCCCGCTCGGCACGGTGACCTTCGACAGCGACATCGTCACCAACGGCAACCTGCGTGCGTCGTACGCGCGCCTCGATCGCGTGGTGGACGTGTGGGGTGCCGACGTCGGGTTGAGCTACGCGTTCAACTCCGACTACTCGGTCGACTGGACCGGCTCGGTCGTGAACAACATCGTCTTCCAGGACATCCTGGTCGGCCCGCAGCCCTTCGCGCTCAACGCGCCGGGTGCCAAGAGCACGCTCACCGGCCGCTACGCCAGCACCAGCAACGGGTGGGGCGCGGAGCTGCGCTGGCGCTACGCCAACGGCTTCCCGGTGAACTCGGGCGTCTTCATCTCGGGCCAGCAGCTCACGACGGCGGGCACGGTGGTCGGCCGCTCGGCGAACTACCAGTACGACCCGGTGCCGGTGAACAATCTCGTGGACATCGGGCTCTCCAAGCGCTTCGGCGTGCAGGGCGGCCGCTCGATCACCTGGTCGTTCAACGTGACGAACGTCTTCGACAACCGCGTCCCGACCTTCGCCGGCACGCCGGCGATCGGTCGCCTCGCGCTGACGCGCCTCTCGACGACCTTCTGAACGCCGAGGGCGCCTCGTCGGCCCAATCACGGGGCGGTCCGCCATGCGCGGGCCGCCCCGTGCGGCTTTCATTCCGGACGTGCCGCGCCACCCGCTCTGCATCCCCGGCCCGCCGCTCGTGATCGGGCACCGCGGCGCCGCCGCGGTCCGCCCCGAGAACACGCTCCCGTCGTTCGCGCACGCGCTCGCCGTCGGCGTCGATGCGATCGAGTTCGACGTGCGGCTCACGCGCGACGGGACGGCGGTCGTGCATCACGATGCGGACACGGCGCGCACGTGCGGCGAGCGTCGCGTCGTTGCGACGTCCACCCTCGCGGCGCTTCGGCGCCTCGATGCGTCGGCGACCTTCGACGGCGACGTCGTCCGACCGGCGCGCATCCCGACGCTCGACGAGGCGCTCGAGCTGACTCGCGGTCTCCCCGTGATCATCGAGTGCAAGACCGTCGACGTCGCACCGGTCGTCGTCGCAACGCTCCGTCGCCACGGCGACACGGGGCGCGCGCTCGTCGGCTCCTTCCTGCACGAGGCGATGACCGCAGTGCGCGCGGCGGGGCTCGCGTCGTGCGCATCGCGACGCGACATGATCGCGCTGTCCATGCGCGCGTGGCTCGGGCTCGCCCCTGAGCGGCTGCCGATGGCGGCGATGGCGATCCCCGAGCGCTACGGCGCCATCACGCTGCCGCTGCCCACCATCGCGGCGATGGCGGCGCGACTCGGCGTGCCGGTGCACGTCTGGACGGTGAACGACCCGGCCGACGCCACGCGCCTCTGGCGCGCGGGGGTGACGGGCATCCTGAGCGACGACCCGGCGACGATCATCGCGGCACGCGCGCGACCCGCCTGAGCCGCCCGCGGCGCGCGGCATCGCGGGGTGCGGTCACGATGACGAACGACGGCATCGCATCGGCTCGCGACACGACGCATGATGCCGGCCCGCACGCCTTCCGTTCGCTCGTGTACGGGGGCATCTTGGCCGCGCCATGTCCGCCCCCACCGTCCTCCTCGATGCGCGCGCCTGCGAGCGCACGCTGCGCCGCATGGCCGACGAGATCGTGGAGCGCACCGGCGGCACCGACGGGCTCGTGCTCGTCGGGATCCAGCGTCGCGGCGTCCATCTCGCCGCCCGCCTCGCCGCGCTTATCGACGCGCGCGAAGGCGGTGCCGTGCCGCGCGGGGCCCTCGACATCACGCTCTATCGCGACGACTTGCAGAGCATCGGGCCGCGCCCCGTCGTCGGCACGACCGACCTGCCGGTGGACATCGACGGCACCATCGTCGTGATCGTCGACGACGTGCTCTACACGGGGCGCACCGTGCGCGCCGCACTCGACGAACTGGCGGATTTCGGCCGCCCCGCGCGCATCCTGCTCGCGGTGCTGATCGATCGCGGCGGGCAGGAGCTGCCGATCCGCGCCGACGTCGTCGGCAAGACCGTCTCGGCGCTTCCCGACCAGAACGTCGACGTGCGTGTGGCGGAACTCGACGGCGAGGACGGCGCCTTCCTCACGCGACGGGGTCCGTCGGCGGCATGACGACCGGCGCGCTCGGCAAGGACCTGCTCGACCTCGAGTCGCTCTCCGCGGCGCAGATCACCGCCATCCTCGACACCGCCGTCCCGCTCAAGGCCGTCAGCGAGCGCAAGATCAAGAAGGTGCCGACGCTGCGCGGCGCGACGGTGGCCAACCTCTTCTTCGAGGCGTCGACGCGCACGCGCGTCAGCTTCGAGTTCGCCGAGAAGCGGCTCAGTGCCGACGCCGTGAACGTCGCGGCCGCGGGATCGAGCGTGTCGAAGGGCGAGACGCTCGTCGATACCGCGCGCAATCTCGAGGCGATGCGCATCGACATGGTCGTCGTGCGGCACGGTGCGTCGGGTGCCGCGCGCTTCCTCGCGGATCGCATCGACTCGAACGTCATCAACGCCGGCGACGGCACGCACGAGCATCCCACGCAAGGCCTGCTCGACCTGCTCACGCTCCGCGAGCGGTGGGGCACGCTCGCCGGCAAGCGCGTCTGCATCTGCGGCGACGTGCTGCACTCGCGCGTGGCCCGCAGCAACATCCACGGCCTGCGCAAGCTCGGCGCCGAGGTCGCGATCTGCGGCCCGCGCACGCTGCTGCCGCACGCGGCCGAGGATGCGCTGGGCGTGACGGTGATCGATCGCATCGAAGCCGCGATCGAATGGGCCGACGCGCTCAACATCCTGCGGCTCCAGCTCGAGCGCATGGAGGCGGGCTACATCCCGTCGCTGCGCGAGTACAACCGCGTCTTCGGCGTCACGCGCGAACGGCTCGAACGTGCGCCGCGCGACATCCTCATTCTGCACCCGGGCCCGATGAATCGCGGCGTCGAGATCGACTCCGACGTCGCCGACGGTCCGCACAGCGTCATCCTCGACCAGGTCACGAACGGCGTGGCGGTGCGGATGGCGGTGCTCTACCTCCTCCGGGGCGGGCGCCCCGACCAGGCAGCGGCCGCCGGTGCGGCCGCGGGAGATTCGTGATGCGTCCGCTGCTGCTCACCGGTGGTCGGCTGCTCGATCCGTCCATCCATTTCGATGCGGTGGGCGACGTGCTGCTCGTCGATGGGCGCGTCGAGTCGGTCGGCGGGCGCATCGCCGGCCCCGACGACTGCGAGCGCGTGGATTGCACGGGCCTCGTGGTCGCACCGGGCTTCATCGACGTGCACTGTCACCTGCGCGAGCCCGGACGCGAGGACGTCGAGACGATCGCGACCGGCGCACGCGCGGCCGCGGCGGGTGGCTTCACCGCCGTCTGCGCGATGCCGAACACCGATCCGGTGACCGACAACCAGGCCGCGATCGGCTTCATCAAGGCACAGGCCGAACGGGCCAACGCGTCGCGTGTCTACCCGATCGGTGCGATCAGCGTGGGGCAGAAGGGCGAGCAGCTCACCGAGATCGGCGAGATGGTCGCCGCCGGCGCGGTCGCGATCAGCGACGACGGCAAGCCGGTCGTGAGCGCGCAGCTCATGCGCAACGCGCTCGAGTACGCACGCACCTTCGGCATCCCCGTCGCCGACCACTGCGAGGAGCCGACGCTCGCGCACGGTGGCTCGATGCACGAGGGGCTCGTCTCGGCCCGCCTCGGCCTCAAGGGGATCCCGCCCGAGAGCGAGGAGATCATGGTGATCCGCGACATCCTGCTCGCGCGGCGCACCGGCGGGCACGCGCACCTCTGTCACATGAGCACCGAGGGGAGCGTGGAGCTCATCCGCTGGGGCAAGGATCGTGGCATCCCGGTGACGTCCGAGGTGTGCCCGCACCATCTCGTGCTCACCGACGAGCGCGTCGGCCAGTACGACACGAACGCGAAGATGAATCCGCCGCTCCGCACGTGGAAGGACGTCGAGGCGCTGCGTGCGGCGCTCAAGGACGGCACGATCGATTGCGTCGCGACCGATCACGCGCCGCATCACTACGACGAGAAGGAACGGGAGTTCGCGCACGCGCCGAACGGGATCGTCGGGCTCGAAACGGCGCTGTCGGTGCTGCTGACGTGGCTCGTGCAGGGCGACATCCTCACGCTGGGCGAGCTCGTGGACAAGCTCTCGTGCGCACCGGCGCGTGTCTTCGGGCTCGAGGGCGGCTCGCTGCGTCGCGGCGCCATCGGCGATGTCGCGGTGTTCGATCCCGCCCGCTCTTGGACGGTCAGGGGTGACGACTTCCGCTCCAAGGGGCGCAACTCGCCGTGGCTGGGCGCGACGCTCGCGGGACGCGTGGTGCGGACGGTCGTCGGCGGGCGCATCGTGCACGAACTCGGGGCCTGACAGGCCCACGATCGGCGTCGACGTGCGAGGCCGCGCGGCATGACGACGCATGGCGCCTTCGTCGCGCCGCTCGCACTCCGCGAGCACGTGGTGCGCGTGGGGCAGGCGCTCGCCGCACGCGGGCTCGTGGCGGGGCAGGACGGCAACGTCTCGGTGCGCGTGGACGACGATCGCGTGCTCGTGACACCGGCCGGATTCCGGAAGGGCGACCTGTCGGTCGACGATCTGTGCGAGGTGTCGCTCGCAGGGGCACCCCTCGCGGGCACGCACCAGCCGTCGAGCGAGCTCGGGCTGCACCTCGCGTGGTATCGCGCGCGTACGGACGTGCATGCGGTCGTGCACGCGCATCCGCCGGTCGCCACCGGCTTCGCGGCGGCGGGGCAGGCGATCGCCGACGACGTACTCCCCGAGGTGATCGTCGCGCTCGGCCCCGTGCCCGTGGTGCCGTATGCCGAACCGGGGACGCCCGCGATGGGCGACGCAGTGCGCCCCTTCCTCGCGCGGCACGACGCGCTGCTGCTCGCCAACCATGGCGCCGTGACCGCGGGACCGACGCTGCGGGTGGCGCACGATCGCATGGAGCATCTGGAGCAGGCGGCACGCATCCTCCTCGCCGCGCGGCTGCTGGGGGGCGCCATTACGTTGGAGCCGGCGGCGGTGCGCTCGTTGCGCAGTCGTCGCCCTGACCGGGTCGACGAGGACCACGAATGACCGAGATCGCGAACACGCTCGAGACGGTGGGCACGCTGCTGGGCGAACGGGCCCGCTACGATGGCTGGTTGCGCGCGCTGGAGGACAAGCGCGCGTCGATGCCGCCGCACGTCGTGGAGCGCGTGCGTGGCGACTACGGCGAACGTCTGCTGTCGGTGCTCACGGCGCTCGGCACGCACGTCCCGGCGCTGAGCAGTGCGGCCGACTCGCTCGCGTCGCGCGACGCGGTGCTGCGGCAGGACGAGGACGCGCGCCACGACGCACGCGCCGAGGCCGAGTTGCGCCATGCCGTGGGCGAGTACGACGATGCCCGCTGGAGCGAGCTGCGTGCCGAGCACGATGGCGTGCTGGCGGCACTCGGCGAGGAGCGTCGTGTGATCGCGGGTGAACTCGACACGGTGCGGGGACTGCTCGCGCAGGCCGAGGACGCGCAGCGCGTCGTCGATGCGGGGGGGCCGCTTGCTCCGGCGCCCTCTGCACCGACGATGGCCGCCGGACCGTCCGCGGAGCCCGTCGCGGCCGAGCTCGCGACGGTCGACGCGACCGTCGAGGCGATGGTGGGCACCGAGGGTGATGCGATCGACGCACCCGTGCCGGTTCGTGCCACCGACGCGTTCGAGGGGGTACCCGAGCATGGCGTGCAGCGCGAGCTCGGGGTCGAGGCCGCCTCGCGCATCGCGGACAGGACACCGACCGCGCCCGTGGCCGCGCCGCACGCGACGTCGCCCGCCGCAGCCGCGGCGACGGTCGCGCCGCCGAGAGCGGCCGATGCGCGCAAGACGCTCAAGTGCGCCGAGTGCGGCGCGATGAACCTGCCGAGCGAGTGGTACTGCGAGCAGTGCGGGGGCGAGCTCGCGGTGTTCTGACCGTTCATGGGGACAGTCCCCTCTGTCCCCCGCGGGGGACAGAGGGGACCGTCCCCACGACGACGGGGGCGGATCCGCCTGGGATCCGCCCCCGTTCCGTTCGCGTGACCGGTCGGCTTACGCCGTCGCGGCCTGGGCCAGCTTCTTCGCCATCCGGCTCTTCACCCGGGCGGCGGCGTTGCGGTGGATCAGGCCCTTCCGGGCGGCGCGATCGAGAAGCGAGGTGGCCATGGTCCTCACTTCGGCCGACGCGCCCTCGGCCTTGGCCTTCTTGAGGGCGGTGCGCAGCGCGGAGCGCTGAGCGCGGTTGCGCGCCTGGGCGGCACGCGACTTCCGCATGTTCTTCTTTGCGGAGGCGATGTTCGGCACGAATGAAACTCCAGTTCGATACGGAGGGTCGCCGGGAATGGCGAACCCGGAATGCTAGCGGGACCGGGTCACGTGTCAATCGCCGCGGCCGGCTTGGCGGGGGTGCCGGGGCGGGCTAGCTTGACGGCACCTCCTCCGGCCGGCCCCAGCAGCCGGCCGCTGCCGCGCGACCGTGGCGGCCCGGGCCCCTCGCCCGACCCGCCGGTCGCGCTCCGCTTTCCGGCCCCCGTCCGACCCCGCGTGGAACCCGGCGCCCTCCAGCAATTCGCGCTCGCCTTTCCGGCGCTGCTCTTCTCGCTGGTCGCCCACGAGGTCGCCCACGCCTGGGTGGCGCTCCAGCAGGGCGACACCACCGCGCGCGACCTGGGGCGCATCACGCTAAACCCGGCGAAGCACATCGACCCGGTGATGACGGTCCTCGTCCCGGCGCTGCTCTTCGTCTCGACCGGCGGGGCGGTCTGGTTCGGCGGTGCGAAGCCGGTGCCGGTGCAGCCGCGCAACTATCGCCACTACAAGCGCGGCGACATCCTCGTCTCGCTGGCGGGCGTGACGACAAACTTCGTCCTCGCCTTCGTCTTCGCGATCCTCGCCGCACTCGTCGGGCTCGCGCTGCGTGGCGACATCGGCGGCGGTGCGGTCGAGTGGGTCCGGACGCTGTTCGACATGGTGCGCATCGGGATCTACGTCAATCTCGGACTCTGCGCCTTCAACCTGCTGCCGATCCCGCCGCTCGACGGCTCGCACGTCTTCAAATATCTGCTCCCGCCGGCCTGGGCGCAGCAGTACGTCGCGCTCGGGCGCATGGGCTTCGTGGTATTGCTGCTCGCGCTCTGGGTCGCGCGTCCGCTCATCGCGCTCTGGATGGCGCCGGCCTTCGCACTCGGCGGCTGGCTCGAGCGCATCGTGATGTCCGTCGTCATGCGAGGGTGAGCCGCATGTCCGCCACGCTCGAACCGACGGCCGCGGCCAACGAGGGCGCCCTCGCGGATCGCTCGTTCGTCATCGATCTCCCCGCGTACGCCGGCCCGCTCGACCTCCTCCTCTCGCTCATCCGCGACGAGAAGGTGGACATCTACGACATCCCGATCGCGCACATCGCGAAGCAGTTCCTCGCGCGCATCCGGCAGCTCCAGCTCAACGACGCGGCCGAGTACCTCGAGCTCGCCGCCCGGCTCCTGCGCATCAAGGCGCAGCTGCTGCTGCCGCGACACGGCTCCGAGGAAGCGTGGGAGGATCCGCGCGCCGAGCTCGTACGGCGGCTCCTCGAGTACCAGCAGATGCGCGAGGTGGTGGACATCCTCGAGCGTCGCGGCGACGAGCGCCGGAGCCGGTTCGGCCGGGCCTACCTGCCCGAGGCGGTGGAGCCGGTCGCCGCGCCACTCGCGCTCTCGCTCGGCGAGCTGCTCACCGCGGTGGACCGCATCCTGCGCGTCACGAAAGAGCCGACGGTCCACACCGTCGTCGCGCGCGCGCTCGACGTGCCGGGGGCGATCGCCTACGTCCGTCGCATCATCGGCGAGCGTCGCCGCACGCGGCTGATGGAGCTGCTCGCGCCCGACGCGGAGCCGTGGCAGGTCATCTCGATGCTGCTCGCCCTCCTCGAGCTGGCCAAGCAGGGCGAGCTGCGCCTGCTGCAACCGCGCCCGTTCGCCGCCGTCGACATCTCCGATCACGAACATGATCCCGCTGGCCAAGCTGCTTGAGGCCGCGCTCTTCGCGAGCCCACGCCCGATCCCTGCCGACGAACTCGCGGCGCTCGCTCCCGAGGCCAGCAAGGCCGAGGTGGCGGCGGCGCTCGAGGGCTTGCGCGAGCATTATGACGTGGACGGGCACGGCGTCGAACTCGTCGAGATGGCCGGCGGGTGGCAGATCCTGACGCGCCCCGAGTACACCGAGGCGATCGAGCGCGCGCAGCTCGCGGCGCGGCCGCAGCGGCTCTCGGCCGCCGCACTCGAGACGCTCGCCATCATCGCCTACCGGCAGCCGATCGGACGCGGCGAGATCGAGGAGATCCGTGGTGTGAGCGTCGGCTCGATCCTCAAGTCGCTGCACGAGCGCGGACTCGTCGAGGTGGTCGGGCGCGCCGAGGGGATGGGGCGTCCGCTGCTCTATGCGACGACGCCGCTCTTCCTCGAGCAGTTCGCGTTGCGTCATCTCGAGGAATTGCCGCGCGCCGACGAGCTCGCGATCGCGCTGCGCCCTGCGCCGCAACCGCTGTGACGCCCGCGCGCAAGAACGGTGGTCGCCGGCAGCTGCCGGGCGGTGACGTCGTGCCGGCATCGCGCGCGCATCGCTCGACCGGCGCGCAACCGAAGAAGGACCGCGCCGAGGTGCGGCGCGCGACGCGTACCGATGAGGCGCGGCCACGCGGTCGTCCCGTCCGTCGTCGTGACGACGAGGCGCCCGCCGCACGTGGCTCGCATGGCCGCGATGGTCGCCCCGTGCGCGGACGTCGCCCGCCCGAGCCGCCGCCGGAGGCACCGCCCGCTCCGACGATCGTGCGTGCCGCCGATGCGAACGAGCCGATGCGGCTGCAGCGCTTCCTCGCGCGCGCCGGCATCGCGTCGCGGCGGCAGGCCGAGACGCTGATCGCGCTCGGCAAGGTGACGGTCAACGGCGAGGCGGCGACCCTCGGCACCGTCGTCGATCCGCGACGCGACGTCGTCGTCATGGACGGCCGTCGCATCACCGCGCCGACCGAGGCGCAGTGGCTCGTGCTCCACAAGCCGTCCGGCGTGATGACGACGCGCACCGATCCCGGTGGGCGCGCGACCGTCTTCGATCTCGTCCCCGACGTGCCGGGGCTCGTCTACGTGGGCCGCCTCGACTACATGACCGAAGGTGTGCTCGTGCTCACCAGCGACGGCCACGCGGCGCACGCGCTGACGCATCCGAGTCGCGAGGTGCCGCGCACCTACGTCGCCGACGTGCGTGGCGACGGCGCCTCGGCGGTGAAGGAGCTCGAGCGCGGCGTGCAGCTCGACGATGGCGAGGTGCTGGTGGATGCCGCCTGGGCCGATCACGTCGGCCGTGGACGCTGGCAGCTCACGATCACGCTGCACGAGGGGCGCAACCGGGAGGTGCGTCGTCTCTGCGAGGCGCTCGGCCTCGACGTCGATCGCCTCGTGCGCACGCAGTTCGGCCCCGTGAAACTCGGCGACATGCCGCCCGGTACGTGGCGTGCACTCACGCCGACGGAGCTGCGCGCCCTCTCCCTTCGCGCCGGGACACGGCGTTAGGCTCAGCCGTTCGCCCGCCCCGTTCCATCCACCGTCGGACATGACCGCCGCTCTTCCGTTCCCGTCGTCCCCGATCGAGGGGAGCGCCACGATCCGCGCGATCCTCGACCAGGTCGGCCGCCGCGTCGTCGGACAGGAGGCGATGGTCGAGCGACTGCTGATCGGTCTCCTGACCGGCGGGCACGTGCTGCTCGAAGGCGTGCCCGGGCTCGCCAAGACGCTGACCGTACGCACGCTCGCCGAGACGATCCGCACGAGCTTCCAGCGCATCCAGTTCACGCCGGACCTGCTACCGGCGGACGTGCTGGGCACGCAGGTCTTCGATCAGGCGACCGGCGAGTTCCGCATCAAGCGCGGGCCGATCTTCGCCAACATCGTCCTCGCCGACGAGATCAACCGCGCACCGGCCAAGGTGCAGGCCGCGCTGCTCGAGGCGATGCAGGAGAAGCAGGTCACGATCGGCGGGCAGACGTTCGCGCTCGGCGAGCCGTTCCTCGTGCTCGCGACGCAGAACCCGATCGAGCAGGAAGGGACGTATCCGCTTCCGGAGGCGCAGGTCGATCGCTTCATGCTCAAGCTGCGCGTGAGCTACCCGACGCGCGCCGAGGAGAAGGAGATCATGCGGCGCATGGCCGGTGGCGACGCGATCGCCGTCGAGGCTGCGGCGACGCCGCAGGCGATCCTGCTCGCGCGACGCGAGATCGCCGCGCTGCATCTCGACGAGCGGATCATGGACTACATCGTCGACGTGGTGCACGCGACGCGCACGCCGGCCGACGCGGGGCTCGCGTCGCTCGCGCCGCTGATCGAGTACGGAGCGTCGCCGCGCGCGACGATCGCGCTCGCGCAGGCCGCACGCGCGCACGCCTATCTGCGCGGCCGGGGCTACGTCGTGCCCGACGACGTGAAGACGATCGCGCCCGACGTACTGCGCCATCGCGTGATGACGAGCTTCGAGGCCGAGGCGCAGGGCGTCACGAGCGACGACGTCGTGGCGCGCATCCTCGCCGCGGTCCCCGCGCCGTGATCTTCCGCCGGCGTCGCGCCGCCCGCGCGGCCCGCGCCGGCGATGCGTCGGGTGCGGCGCCCGCGCCGGCATCGCTCCTCGCCCCGGCGTCGGCCGAGGTGCTGGCTCAGGTGCGGCACCTCGAGCTGCGCGTGCGACGGCTCGTCGACACGCGCTTCGCCGGCGAGTACCGCTCGGTGTACAAGGGGCAGGGGATGGAGTTCGCCGACCTCCGCGAATACCAGCCGGGTGACGAGGTGCGGAGCATCGACTGGAACGTGACCGCGCGGTTGCGACGGCCGTTCGTGAAGCAGTGGGTCGAGGAGCGCGAGTTGAGCGTGCTCCTCGTGCTCGACCGCTCGGCGAGTGCACATGTCGCCACGCGCGGCCGGTTGCGCGACGAGGTCGCGACCGAGACGGCGGCGATCCTCGCGATGGCGGCGCTCCGCAACAACGATCGCGTCGGGCTCGTGGCCTTCACCGATCGCGTCGAACATGCGCTGCCGCCGAAGAAGGGGCGTCGGCACGGACTGCGGGTGCTGCGCGACCTGCTCGCGCTGCGTCCGGTCGGACGCGGCACCGATCTCGCGCTCGCGTGCCGGCAGGCGCAGCGTCATCTCGCGCATCGCGGCCTCGTCTTCCTGCTGTCGGATTTCCACGACGCGACCGCCGATCACGCGCTGCGTGTCCTCGCCGCGCGGCACGAGGTCGTCGCGATCACCGTCACCGATCCCGCCGACGAGGCGCTCCCCGCGGCGGGCGTGGTGACGTTCGAGGATGCCGAGACGGGCGATCGCATCGAGGTGGATACCGACGACGACGCGTTCCGCACCCGGTACGCGACGATCGCGGCCGAGCGTGAGGCCGACCGCACGCGGCGCCTGCGCGAGTGCGGCGTGCATCGCATCGCGCTGCGCACCGATGCGCCGGTGATCGAGCCGCTGCTAGCGTTCTTCCGGCAGCGGCGCGGCGGACGGCGGCAGGCGGCGTGATGAAGCGACGCGCGGCGGTCGGCGCGCGCGTGCTACGCGTCGCATGCGCGGTCGGTCTCTGCGCCGCGCAGGTGTCGAGGGCACATGCACAGCCATCGACGGTGCAGCCGGGCGACGGAACATCCGAGCCACCGGTGCGCATGGGCGTGCGCATGATGCCCGAGACGGTCACGGTCGGTGCGCCGTTCACGGTGCGCGTGCGCGTCGCGCTGCCGTCCGCGTGGCGCGTGCTGCAGCCGCCGACACCCGACACCGGCGGCATCGTCGAGCCGCTCGATCCGCCGCGACTTCGCGACACGGTGCGCGGCCCCGATCGCGTCGTGGACATGACGTGGCGCTTCCTTGCGTGGGAGCCGGGCGCGCATCCGCTCCCGATCGCATCGCTGCGGCTCGCGTCGGGATCGCGGGAACGCGCCCTCACCGTGCCCGGCGCGATCGTGGTGCGCAGCGTGCTGCCGGCGGACACCGCCTTGCGCACACCGCGTCCCGCGCGCGCACCGTTCGCCGTGCCGATCACCTGGTGGCCGCGCGTGCTGACGGGCCTCGGCGTGCTCGCGGCGCTCGCGCTCGCGGTCTGGCTGGCACGGTGCGCGTGGCGCGCACGACGCAGCACACGCGAGCGAGTGCGGACACCCCGCGAGGTCGCCGACGAGGCATTCGAGCGGTTGGCGGCGCGCGGGCTGCCGGCTGCCGGCGAATCGCGCAGGCACGTCGCGCTCGTCGGCGAGATCGTGCGTGACTTCCTCGCCGCGCGACTCGGTCTGCCGACGTCGCTCGCGACCGGCGAGGCGCTCGCCGTCGCGGGTCCCGCCGTCGGTGCGCTCGCCGAGCCGTTGGCGGAGCTGCTCGGCCGCATCGACGTCGCACGCTTCGCGACGACGCCGGTGACGCGCGAGGAAGCCGAGCGCCTCGATGGGCAGGCGCGACGCATGATCGCGATGCTCGACGAGCGCGCGCGCAGTCCGCATGCGACACCGCTCGCGGTGGAGCGCATCGCATGATCGACGCGCTGCTCGCACGCCTCGCCGACCTGGACACGCTTGGCGTCGGTCTCGGTGCCCCGTGGGCCCTGCTCGCCCTGCTGGCGCTGCCGCTTGTCTGGTGGTGGCGACGCCGGCAACCGACGGCTGCGCTGCCTGCTGCGGTCGTGCCGGTGGTGCGTGCCGCGGCGCCGCGTGCGGGGCGCGTGCATCGCTGGCTCCGACGGCTCCGCATGCTCGCGATCGGCGCGACGGTCGTCGCGCTCGCGTGGCCGTACGCTCGCGCCGGCGCACGCGCCGAGCTGCGGCAGGGCATCGATCTCATGATCGCCTTCGACATCTCGAGTTCGATGCTCGCCGAGGATTTCCAGCCGCAGAACCGGCTCGAGGTCGCGCGCATGCAACTCAAGGAGTTCGTGCGCCGGCGCAGCGACGACCGTATCGGCGTCGTCTCGTTCGCGGGCGAAGCGCTGACGCAGGTGCCGTTGACGGGCGACCACGATCTCGTGCTCGCTGCCGTCGATGGGTTGCAGCCCGGCCAACTCGACGACGGGACCGCGATCGGCACCGCGATCGCGACGGCTGCGAATCGATTGCGCGCGGCGGGTGGCCCGTCGCGCGTGCTCGTGCTCCTCACCGATGGCGTGAACAATCGCGGGCAGGTCGATCCGCGCACGGCCGCGCGTGCAGCGGCGGCGTTCGGCGTGCGCATCTACGCGATCGGCGTCGGCACCGAGGGGATGGCGCCGGTGCCCGTGGGGCGCGGGCTCTTCGGCTTGCGGTACGAGACGCGCCCCGTCGAGATCGACGACAAGCTCCTGACCGAGGTCGCAAACGGCACCGGTGGCCGCTACTTCCGCGCGCGCGACGCACAGGCGCTGGCCCGCGTGACCGACGAGATCGATCGCCTCGAGCGCACGACGTACCGGCAGCGTCGCACGCCGCCGCGGTCGGACTGGTACCTCTGGCCCGCGTCGCTGGCGCTGGCGGCGGTGGTGACCGAGGCGTGGCTCCTGTGGTGGCGGGGGACGGTGCCGTGACCGAGATCGTGGACTGGTTCCTCGCCACCTTCGCACGCCCGTGGCTGCTCGTGCTCGTGCCGCTCGTCGCGGTGGTCGTGCCGCGCACGCTGCTCCGGCTGCACGTCCGTCGTCGGCAGCGGCTCGCACGGCTCGGCGACCTCGCCGTGCTCGAACGGCTGCTCCCGCGTACCGATCGTGTGCGCCTCGATCGCCAGCGCGCCCTGCTGCTGGGCCTCGCCGCGACCTGTCTCGCGATCGCACTCGCCGGGCCTCGCTGGGGCGAACGCCCCGACGTGCGACGCGAGCGTGGCATCGAGCTCGCCCTCGTGCTCGACGTGTCGGCGTCGATGCTCGCCGAGGACGATCCACCCTCGCGCCTGGAGCGCATGCGCCGCGATGTGCGCGATCTGCTCGCTGCACTCCCCGGCTCACGGGCGGCGCTCGTGGTCGTGGCGGGCAAGGGCTACGTGCTCACGCCGCTCACCGGCGATCACGACGCCCTCGCGCTCTTCCTCGATGAACTCTCGCCCGACATGGTGAGCCAGGGCGGCACGGCATTGAGTGATGGCATCCGGCGCGCCCTGCAGGTTCTCGGCGACGGCGGCGCGCGCGGGGATCGCGCGATCGTCGTCTTCAGTGACGGCGAGAGCTGGGATGACGATGGCGCGGTCAAGGCGGCCGGCGACGCGAAGGACGCGGGCGTGGTCCTCGTCACGGTCGGCTACGGCACGACGCGCGGTGCGACGATCCCGTTGCGCGACGGGCGTGGCACGCAGGCCAAGCGCGACGGTGACGGCAACGTCGTGATCACGCGCGCCGATCCGGAACGGCTCGCCGAGCTCGCGCGTGCGGGTGACGGCACCTTCGTACCGGCGACGATCGCGAACCACGTGCCGGCCGTGCGCGGTGCGCTCGCCTCGCTGCGTCGGAGCGAGCGCGTCCGTCGCGCAGCGGCCGAGCCGATCCAGCGCTTCACGTGGTTTCTCTGGCCGGCGTTCGTCTGCCTGGTGCTCGACGCGCTTCTTCCGTTGGCGACACGTCGTCGTCGCGACGATCCGGTCGCGGCAGTCGACGCGACGCGACGTGCCGCATCGTCACTGGCGGCGGCTGCGCTGCTCGGTGTGGTGCTGGTGCCGTCGCTCGACGCGCAAGGTACGCAGCCGGGCACAGGGACACCGTCGTCGGCGCCTGCGACCGGCGGCGGTGGCGGCGAGCCCGACGCCTTCGAGTACTTCCGCCTGCGTCGCTGGAACGCGGCCATCGCCGCCTATCGACGGGCGCTCGCGGTGGACCGTTCGCCACGCGCGTACTACAACCTCGGCACGGCACTCGTCGCCGCCGATTCGTTCCCTGCGGCCGCCGACGCGCTCGAGCGCGCCGTGCAGGGCTCCACCGATGCCGAGCTCCGCTTCCGCGCGCTCTACAACCTCGGGCTCGCGCAGCTCCAGCGTGGGCGACGCGCGCGCGGCACCGATGGCGACGCGTTGCTCGATGCGTCGATCGCGACGTACAAGCGCGCCCTGCGCAGTCGCGGTGGCGATCCGGATGCGGCGTGGAATCTCGAGCTCGCGCTCCGTGAACGGAATGGCGGGGGAGGCGGTGGTGGCGGTGGCGGCGGCGCACGGCGTGACCGGCAGTCACCCCCCACGCCCGCAGACGACGAACTGGAGAAGCGCCGCGCCGAATCGGTGCTCGACAACGCCGCGCGCGACGAGCGCGACGTGCTTGCACGGCGCCAACGCCAACGCGGTCGGCCGCAGGCAGCCGGAGGACGCGACTGGTGATCGCGCTCGGCGCCCTCCTGCAGATCGCGGTCGCCGTGCAGGCGCCGGACACGATCGTCGCGCGCGACGCCGTCCCCGTGCTCGTGCGCGCCACCGTCCCCGGCAACACACCGCCGTCGATCGCACCGCTCCGAGCACCGGGTGCGTCGCTCGACGTGATCGCGAACGAGGTGCGCGTCGGCGGCGGCTTCGGGCAGGCGGTGGCGACGCGCGAGGTGCGCTACGTCCTTCGTGCACCGAGTGCCGGGCGTGTCGTGATCGCGCCTCCTGTCGCATCGCTCGGTCGTGACACCGCGTCGGCGCCGTCGCACCCGCTCGTCGTGCTCGACGCAGCGACGGCCGTCGTGCCGGCCGTGGTCGAACGCGCCCCGGTGGATCCGCGCCGCCTCGTCGACTTCCATGCGCTCGTCACGCCGGACACCGTCTGGGTCGGCGAACAGGTGACGGTGCAGGCGGGCGTCTTCATCGACGAGGCGGGCCGCACGAAGCTGCGCCGCAATCCGGAGTACGTGCCCAGCACCGTCGATGGTGCCGTCGCATACGACCTCCCGCTCCGACTCCGCGAACTGCCCGTGCGCGTCGTCGGCGGGACGCGGTTCCGCGCCTTCGTCTTCGCACGCGCGCTCTTCCCGTTGCGTCCCGGCACGCTCGTCGTGCCTGCGTCGCGACTCTCGTACGGGCTCGGCGTCGGTTCGGCGCTCTTCGGTCGCGAGGAGACGGTGACGCTCGAGTCGGAGCGCCACATCGTGGTCGTGCGCACGCCGCCGACCGCGGGGCGACCGCGTGACTGGGATGGCGCCGTGGGCACGTTCACGATCACGGGCGGTGTCGAGCGGCGTCGCTCGCGCGTCGGCGACCCGGTCCCGTACACCGTCACGATCGCCGGAGCGGGGAACATCAAGCTCCTGCCCGCACCGCGCCTCGCCGCCGAGGGCGCGACCGTGTCCGCTGCGGGCGACATCGCACAGGTCGACAGCTCGCAGCTGCTCGTGCGCGGGTCACGCACCTTCCGGTGGATGATCACACCCGATCGCGCAGGACGGGTCGTCGTCGGACCGGCGACGTATGCGTACTTCGACGCGGAACGCGCACGCTACGAGACACTCCGCATCCCTGCCGATACGCTCGACGTCGCGGTCGGCGTCCTCGCTGCCGCCGACGACGCACCGACGATCAGCCCGTTGCCGCTCGTACGGCGCGCGCCGTGGGTGCCACGCGCGCCGGTGCTCGACGAACGCTGGTTCCGAGTCGCGGCCGCGGTCACCGGTCTTGGCCTGCTGCTCACGTGGCGACGTCCGCGGGGTGCGACGGCGCGCACGCCACGTCGTGCAGCCACACGCACCATGCTCGCGCGAGTCGACGACACGCCGCTGCCGACCATGCGGCGCACCATCCTCGCCGAGCTCGCGTCGATCGCCGGCATGACACCCGGCGAGCCGATCGATGTCGCGGCGTTGCCGCGGCGCCTGCGCCGTGCCGGCGTGACGCCCGAGACGGCCGACGACGTCGCGCGACTCGTCGCCGCGCTCGACGCGGCCGTGTTCGGCGTGGATGGTGCGTCGCCGCCGTCGCGCGATCACGCGTCGCTGCTCGCGCGGTTGCGAGACGAATTGCGGCCGACGGTCGCGCCGCGCACGCGGTGGCGTCGCGTCGCACGCGTCCTCACCGTCACGTGCGTCGGCACCGCGATCGTCGCCGCTGCATATGCGGTCGCGCCTGATGGGACCGCGTCCGCGGCGTACGACGCCGGTCGATGGACCGAGGCGGCCAGCGCGTTCGCCGACGCGCTGTCGACGTCACCGCGCGATCCCGCGGCATGGGCCAATCTGGGCGCCGCACAGTGGATGCGCGGCGACACCGCGGGCGCCGTCGTCGCATGGCAGCGGAGCGCACGCCTCGCGCCCTTCGGCACGCCGGCGCGCGAGTGGCTCGCTGCCTCCGGGGTGAGTGCGGGCGGCCCGCGCGCGATGCTCCCGCCGGTCCCGGTGGATCTCGGGGCGATCGTGCTCCTCGGCGTGATCGGGGCGGGGACGCTCGTGCTGCTCGTGTCGCATCGCATCCGTCCACACGCGTCGTGGCTGCTCCTCGTGCGGGCGGTGGTCACGGGCGGCGCGATCGTCGGCGCGCTGGTCGTGATCGCCGCGTGGTGGAGCGAGCGTGCCGAGGGGCTGGTCGCGGTGCGACGACCGGTCGCGCTGCAAGCGGAGCCCGCGGTCGCCGGCGAGGTCGTCTCGCGTGCGCAGGGCGGCGACATCGCCGTGCGCGAGGCGGAGCGAGAAGCGTGGGTGCGTGTCCGTCTGGCCGATGGTCGCGCGGGGTGGGTCGCGCGCGATGCGACCGTCCCGCTGGCCGCGCGCGAGGCACGTGCCGTGGCGATCGCCGAGGGGCGCATCGCCCGCGCCGATCGCGCTCCGTAGCTTTCGCGGCATGTCACGCATTGCCGTCCTCCCGTCCGCGGTCGCCGACCAGATCGCCGCGGGCGAGGTGGTCGAGCGCCCGGCGTCGATCGTCAAGGAGCTCGTCGAGAACGCACTCGACGCGGGCGCGACGTCTATCGCCGTCGAGGTCGAGGACGGTGGACGCGCGCTGCTCCGCATCCGTGACGACGGCTCGGGCATGAGCGACGAGGAGGCGGTGCTCGCGCTCCACCGCCATGCGACGTCCAAGATCCGCGATGCATCGGACCTGGTCGGCGTGCACACCTTCGGCTTCAGGGGCGAGGCGCTGCCGGCGATCGCATCGGTCGCGCGCCTCGTGCTCGAGACCTCCACCTCGGACGGCGAGGGAACGCGTGTGGTCGTGGCCAACGGCGTGCGCGAACGCGTCGAGCCCATGGCGCGCCGCCGCGGCACGACGGTGAGCGTCACGGAGCTCTTCCACGCCGTGCCCGCGCGCCGGAAATTCCTGCGCAGCGCGCGCGGCGAGTGGCGCGCGATCGTCGATCTCCTCGTGACGACGGCGCTCGTTCGGCGCGACGTCCATCTCGTCGCGACGCACGAGGGCAAGGTCGCGTTCGAGGCGACGCCCGCGCGGACGCTGCGCGAGCGCCTCGCCGCCACCTGGTCGGCGCAGGCCGCCGGTTCGATGCTCGACGTCGACCACGTCCGCGGCCTCGTGCGCGTGCGCGGCCTCGTCGAGAAGCCCGATCGCGTCGGCACCGCGTCACGACGCGTGTTCCTCATGGTCAACGGCCGCGCCATCCGCGATACGGGACTGGTGCGCGCGGCCGAAGCGGCCTACGCCAGCACGATTCCCGCCGGCACGCGCCCGTCACTCGCGCTCGACCTCGTCGTCCCCGGCGACGCGGTCGACGTCAACGTGCATCCCGCCAAGGCCGAAGTGCGCTTCCACGATCGCTGGGGCATCGAGCGCGTCGTCGAAGAGGCGGTGCGACGTGCGCTCGGCGTCGCGGCCGCCGCGCCGCTCGCGGGGTGGCGCTTCGGTGCCGAACGGACCTGGTCGCCCACCGTCGCGGCGCAGCCCGACGTCGCGATCCTCACCGCCGCACCCGACGTCGTTGCGCCACTCTTCGACACGCGCACGCCCGCGGACGACCTGACGCACGCGTCGGCCGACGAAGATCGTGCCGACGCCATGGCGTCGCTGTCCGCGCCCGCCGCACCCGCGGTGCACGTGAAGGCGCCCATCGACGTGCCGCCGCTCGTGCAGCTCCGCCGCACCTGGCTCCTCTTCGAGCGCGACGACGGCGTCGTCCTGATCGACCAGCACTCGGCGCACGAGCGCGTGCTCTACGAGCGCCTGATGACGCGCACCACGAGTGGCGGCACGCCGGTGCAGGTACTCCTGCTCCCGCTCACGCTCCACCTCGGCGCCGCCGAAGCCGATGCGTTCGAGGAGCATCGCGAGGCGTTCGAGCGGCTGGGGTTCGGCATCGAGGGCTTCGGCGGGCAGACGCTCGTGGTCCAGGCCGTGCCGATGCCGCACGTCCGCTTCGATGCGGAGCGCTGCCTGCGCGAGACGCTCGCCTCGCTCGCGGGCGATCGCATCGCGAGCACGGCAGCTCGCCACGAACGGCTCGCGATGACGGTCGCCTGCAAGAGCGCGGTCAAGGCCGGCGACGTGCTGTCGCCGCAGGAGATGCGACAGCTCTTCCTCGATCTCGCGCGGACCACGCTCCCCGCGCACGACGTGCACGGACGCGCGACGATCGTGCAGCTCGGCTGGGACGAGCTCGAACGCCGCTTCGGTCGTGCCTGACGCCGTCGTGCGCGATCTCGCCGTGATCTGCGGCCCGACGGCGGCCGGGAAATCGGCGCTCGCACTCGCGCTCGCGGAGCGCGTCGGGGCCGCGATCGTCAGCGCCGACTCGCGACAGGTCGTCCGCCGCTTCGACATCGGCACCGCCAAGCCGTCGCCTGCGGAGCGCGCGGCCGTGCCGCATCACGGCATCGACGTGATCGAGCCGGTCGAACGCTACAGTGCCGCACGTTTCGCCGACGATGTCGCCGGATGGCTCGCCGCCTGCGACGCGTCGCAGCGCGCACCGCTGCTCGTCGGCGGTACGGGCTTCTACCTGCGCGCGCTGGAGCATCCGCTGTTCGACGAGCCGCCGCTCGACGTCGAGGCGCGCCGCGCGCTCGAGACGGAGCTCGCATCGGTGCCGGTGACCGAGCTGCGCGCGCGTGTCGCGCGGCTCGACCCACCGCTGGCACAGCTCGGCCGCACGCAGCTCCTGCGCGCCATCGAAGTCGCGACGCTCACCGGTGTGCCGCTCTCCGAGTGGCACCGGCGCTCGGCCCGTGCCGCTTCGTATCGCGTTCACTGGCTCGTCGTCGATCCCGGCGTCCTGCTGCACGAGCGCATCGCCCGACGCGTGCACGTGATGCTCGAAGCGGGCTGGGAAACCGAAGTCGAGCGGCTCATGCGCGATGTGCCGCCGGACGCACCTGCGTGGCAGGCGTGCGGCTACGATCTCCTGCGCCGCGCCGCGGAGGGGAGCATGTCGCGCGACGTGGCCATCGAGCGCACCATCATCGACACGCGCCAGTACGCCAAGCGGCAGCGCACGTGGTTCCGGCACCAGCCCGAGCCCGCCCGCACGACGCGCCTCGACCCGACGACGCCGGACGCGCTCGATCGCGCGCTGGCTTGGTGGCACTCCATTCCCGTCGCGGAGCACGCGTGAGGATCGGCATCACCTGCTACCCGACCTACGGTGGTTCGGGAGCCATGGCCACGGAACTCGGCATCGCGCTGGCCGCGCGCGGCCACGAAGTGCACTTCATCACCTACGCACAGCCGTTCCGCCTCCCGCCACTCCTGCCGCGCGTCTTCTTCCATGAAGTGGACGTCGGGCGGTATCCGCTCTTCGAGTTCCCCCCGTACGACCTCGCCCTCGCGGTGCGCATGCACGAAGTCGTGCGGAGTGCGCAGCTCGACGTGCTCCACTGCCACTACGCGATCCCGCACGCCACCAGCGCCTGGATCGCCCGCGAGATGATGCGCGAGCAGGGCGAGGACGTCGCCGTCGTGACGACACTCCATGGCACCGACATCACCATCGTCGGGCAGGATCCGTCGTACTGGGCGATCACGCGCTTCTCGATCGAGAAGTCGGATCGCATCACCGCCGTGTCCGAACACCTGCGCGAGGAGACCGTCAGTGCGTTCGGCTGCGCGGGATGCGGCGTCGAGGTGATCCACAACTTCATCGATCCGGCGACGTACGATCGTGCACGGTGGGCCGGTGCTCTCGCGGGCACCGTGCCCACGGACGGCCGCGTCGTCATGCACGTCTCCAACTTCCGCGCCGTCAAGCGGACGGTGGACGTCGTGCGTGTCTTCGCCGGAATCGCCGAAGCGATGCCCGCGACGCTCGTCATGGTCGGCGACGGCCCGGATCGGGTGCTCGCGCAGGAGGAGGCGCGCACGCTCGGCGTCGCGGATCGGATCGCCTTCCTCGGCCGCATCGACTCGGTCGCGCCGCTACTTGCCGGCGCGGATCTCTTCCTGCTGCCGTCCGAGAACGAATCGTTCGGGTTGAGCGCGCTCGAGGCACTGGCGAGTGGCGTGCCCGTCGTCGCATCGAGCGCCGGCGGCATTCCCGAAGTGGTGCGCGACGGAGTCACCGGCGCACTGCGCGGCGTCGGCGACGTGGACGGCATGGCCGCCGCCGCCATCGACATTCTCGCTGATGAGCGTCGCTGGCAGTCCATGAGCGACGCTGCCGCGGCCGATGCGCGGGCGCGCTTCGCCGAAGCCACGATCATCGGTCGCTACGAGGCGGTCTACGCCGATGCCATCGCACGGGTCCGTGGACGCACCCCCGCGCCGGCGGTCGCCGGCACCGTCCCCCGGACCCGGTAGCTTTCGCGGCGCTCCCACTCGCCTCGTCCTCGTTCCCCCCGTCATGACCGTCCTGCAGGCCGTCGTCCTCGGCATCGTCCAGGGGCTCGCCGAATTCCTCCCGATCTCGAGCTCCGCCCACCTCGCGCTCGTGCCGTGGCTCTTCGGGTGGCAGGATCCCGGGCTCGCGTTCGATGTCGCACTGCACGTGGGGACGCTCGTCGCCGTGCTCTGGTACTTCCGGCGGCAGTGGATCGAGCTGGTGCAGGCGGGTTGGGCGATCGTCCGCATGCGACGCGTGGAGGGCGAGGCGCAATGGCGCGCGGTCTACATCGTCCTCGCCACCATCCCCGGTGCGATCGGCGGGCTCCTGCTGCAGGATTATGCGGAGACCATCTTCCGCGCACCGATCGTCACCGGCATCGCGCTCATCGTCATGGGGACGCTCCTCTGGGCCGCGGACCGCTGGGCGCGGCAGGATCGCGACGTGGCGCACATGACGTGGAAGGACGCAGTGCTCATCGGTCTCGCGCAGGTCTGCGCGCTGGTGCCGGGCGTTTCGCGCTCCGGGTCGACGATGACGGCGGGACGCGCGCTCGGCTTCGATCGTACCAGCGCGGCCGTCTTCAGCTTCCTCATGAGCATGCCGATCACTGCGGCAGCGGCGGTGCTCAAGGTGCCCGAGGCGATCGCGCAGACGACCGACTACACGCCGATGATCGCCGGCATCGCCGCGGCCGGCGTGAGCAGCTGGCTCGCGATCGCGGTGCTGTTGCGCTTCATCAGTCGCCACAGCTTCGGCATCTTCGCGCTCTACCGCTGGGCGTTGGGGCTTTTGGTGATCTGGCTCGTCACGCAGCGCAACGCGCTGTGAGTATGGCGTCGTCCGTCGCGGTCCGCACGTGGGATGGGCTGCACGCGACGCAGATCGCCGCGCGCTGCGCCGTGCCCGGTGCGGAGGTGCACGACGAGGTCGGCTCGACGATGGATCACGCGCACGAGGCAGCGCGGCGGGGGGTGCCGTCCGGCTGGCTCGTCGTCGCCGATCGTCAACGAGTCGGGCGCGGGCGTGGTGGCAGGGCGTGGGCCTCGGAGTCGGGGGCAGGCGTGTGGGCGAGCATCGTCCTGCGCGATGTCGAGCCGGCCGCGCAGGGCGTGCTGTCGCTGCGGATCGGGCTCGCGCTCGCCGACGCGCTGTCGCCGCTCTGCCACGCGCCGGTGACGCTCAAGTGGCCGAACGATCTCTTCGTCGGCGACGGCAAGCTGTCGGGCATCCTGGTCGAGGCACGCTGGCGGGGTGCGATGGCCGAGTGGCTGGTGGCGGGCGTCGGTGTCAACGTGCGCACGCCGGCCGCGCCCCTGTCTGGATCGGCAGTGCGGCCGACGACCCCGCGCATCGATGTGCTGCGCGCGATCACGGGGGCGGTGCAGGGAGCGGCGAAATGCGTCGGCGTGCTGCGTGACGACGAGCGTGCCGCATGGAGCGCGCGCGATCGCGCACGGGGACGTCGCTGTCTCGAGCCGCTCACGGGGACGGTCGAGGGCATCACGGCCGACGGTGCGCTGCACGTGCGCCGTGACGATGGCACACTCGCGTGTGCGACGGCGGGTTCACTCGTGCTCGAGGTGGTGTGACCGTGCTGCTGGTCGCCGATGCGGGGAATACCGAGACGACGCTCGCGCTCTTCGACGGCGTGCGGATGGTGCAGCGGTGGCGCACGAGCACGTCGTCGATCCGCACCGCCGACGAGTACGCGGCGACGCTCGCATCGCTGTGTGCATTGCACGGCGTGGATCGCGCGCAGGTGCGCGCGGCGGCGATCGGCAGCGTCGTGCCCGCGGCGACGCCCGTCATCGTGCACGCGATGTCGGTGACGTTCGACGTGGCGCCGCTCGTGATCGACGCGCGGAGCGCGCTCGGGCTCGACGTGCGCGTGCACGAGCCGTACGCCGTCGGCGTCGATCGGCTGCTGAACACCTTCGCCGTGCACACGCTGCACGGCCGCGATGCGATCGTCGCCGATCTGGGCACCGCGACCACGTTCGATTGCGTCACCGCCGACGGCGTGTTCCTCGGCGGGATCATCGCCCCCGGCGTGCGCACGTCGCTCGAGGCGCTCGTGGGGCGCACGTCGCAGCTCGCCGCGACTGCGCTCGATCCACCGGCGCGCGCGATGGGGCTCGACACCGCGCACGCGATTCGTGCCGGTGTGCTGTTCGGGGCGGCCGATGCGTTCGAGGGCGCGGTGCGGCGGCTGCGCGCCGAGTGGCCGACGCCCGCGACGCCGATGATCGTCGCCACCGGCGGACTGGCCGGCACGCTCGCGCCGCTGTGCCCGAGCGTGGAGCTGGTGGCTCCCGATCTGACGCTCGACGCGCTCCGGCTGGCGCACGAACATCTGTCGGCCTGACTGGCGTGATGGCCGGCGGCGCTAGCACAGCGCATTCCTGTCGTGTCTGCCATCGTGGCAGGCACAGACGGCCGGCGCGGCGTGTCGTCGGTCGCCGTGACAGCGTGCAAGTGACTGTTGTGCAACGATTTGGGCGTTCGCTGAGTGTGACGTATCGCTCGCATTGCGCCGCTTGACAGCATCACCAGCACCGCTAGACTGTCACCCTGTTAGCACTCTGCAGAAACGAGTGCTAACCGCATCGGGCCCGCGGGGTCCGATGCCGGACCACTCCATTTCCGCAGGCAGGAGGATGCCTTCGATGACCACTTCGATCGGTGCCAAGGTCGCGCCGCTGGCCGACCGCGTCGTCGTGAAGCCGCTCGAGGAGAGCGAGCAGATGCGCGGCGGGCTGTACATCCCCGACACCGCCAAGGAGAAGCCGCAGCAGGGTGAAGTCGTGGCCGTGGGCCCCGGCCGCACCACCGACCAGGGCGCGCTCGTCGCCCCCACGCTCAAGGCCGGCGACAAGGTCCTGTATGGCAAGTACAGCGGGACCGAAGTCACCATCGAGGGCGAGTCGGTCCTCATCCTGCGCGAGTCGGATGTGCTCGCGAAGCTGAACTGAATTGCCGGAGACTGACAGATGGCTGCCAAGGAACTCCATTTCAACACCGACGCCCGTGCGGCGCTCAAGCGCGGCGTCGACCAGCTCGCCGACGCGGTCAAGGTGACGCTCGGCCCCAAGGGCCGGAACGTCGTCATCGACAAGAAGTTCGGCGCCCCGACCGTGACCAAGGACGGCGTCACCGTCGCGAAGGAAGTCGAGCTCTCGGATCCGCTCGAGAACATGGGTGCGCAGATGGTGAAGGAGGTCGCGACGAAGACCTCCGACAACGCCGGCGACGGCACCACCACCGCCACCGTGCTCGCGCAGGCGATCTTCCGCGAGGGGCTCAAGAACGTCACCGCCGGCGTCAACCCGATGGCGCTCAAGCGCGGCATCGACAAGGCCGTCGCGCAGGTCGTCGCCGAGCTGAAGACCATCTCGGTCCCCACCGCCGGCAAGAAGGAGATCGCGCAGGTCGCCACCATCTCCGCGAACAACGACAAGGAGATCGGTGACCTCATCGCCGAGGCGATGGAGAAGGTCGGCAAGGACGGCGTGATCACGGTCGAGGAGGCCAAGGGCCTCGAGACGACGCTCGAGACGGTCGACGGCATGCAGTTCGACCGCGGCTACGTCTCGCCGTACTTCGTCACCGACCCGGAGAAGATGGAGGCGGTCCTCGAGGACGCGCTCATCCTCATCCACGACAAGAAGATCAGCGCGATGAAGGATCTCCTCCCGGTCCTCGAGAAGGTCGCGCAGATGGGCAAGCCCCTCCTCATCATCGCCGAGGACATCGAGGGCGAGGCGCTCGCCACGCTCGTCGTCAACAAGCTCCGCGGCACGCTGCGCGTCTGCGCCGTCAAGGCGCCGGGCTTCGGCGACCGCCGCAAGGCGATGCTGCAGGACCTCGCGATCCTGACCAACGGCCAGGTCATCTCGGACGAAGTCGGCTTCAAGCTCGAGAACGCCGTGCTGTCGGACCTCGGCCGTGCCAAGCGCATCGTCGTCGACAAGGACAACACGACGATCATCGACGGCGCCGGCGAGAACGAGAAGATCCAGGGCCGCGTGAAGGAGATCCGCGCCGCCATCGACAAGAGCACGTCGGACTACGACCGCGAGAAGCTCCAGGAGCGCCTCGCCAAGCTGGCCGGCGGCGTCGCGGTGGTGAACGTGGGTGCGGCCACCGAGGCCGAGATGAAGGAGAAGAAGGCCCGCGTCGAGGACGCGCTGCACGCCACGCGCGCGGC
>ERZ1066136.59-NODE-59-length-129668-cov-29.499387_pt1 | contig 129668 bp, 96 predicted proteins | sample MGYA00382783_ERZ1066136 | MGnify/ENA primary metagenome ERZ1066136 (study PRJEB33369, sample SAMEA5778366) | biofilm metagenome | biome: Industrial cooling water; feature: Water cooling tower basin; material: Biofilm | place: United Arab Emirates | collected...
GGTGGCGAACGGCGACCTGTCGAAGAAGATCACGGTGGATGTGAAGGGCGAGATTTTAGAGCTGAAAAACACGATCAACACGATGGTGGACCAGCTCAGTTCCTTTGCCTCAGAAGTCACCCGGGTGGCCCGGGAAGTGGGAACGGAAGGAAAACTCGGTGTGCAGGCAGAAGTGCGGGGTGTGGCCGGTACCTGGAAAGACCTGACGGACAATGTCAACTCCATGGCCGGTAACCTGACGGCCCAGGTGCGGAACATTGCTGAGGTGGCAACGGCGATCGCCAACGGTGACCTGTCGAAGAAGATTACGGTGCAGGTGAAGGGTGAGATTTTAGAGCTGAAAAACACCATCAACATCATGGTGGATCAACTCAGTGCCTTTGCCTCGGAGGTAACCCGGGTGGCCCGGGAAGTGGGTTCGGAAGGAAAACTGGGGGTACAGGCGGATGTCCGGGGTGTGGCGGGTACCTGGAAAGACCTGACGGACTCCGTGAACTTCATGGCCGGTTCTCTGACCGCCCAGGTGCGAAACATTGCGGCGGTGACGACGGCGGTGGCCAACGGCGACCTGTCGAAGAAGATCACGGTGGATGTGAAGGGCGAGATTTTAGAGCTGAAAAACACGATCAATACGATGGTGGACCAGCTCAGTTCCTTTGCTTCCGAAGTAACCCGGGTGGCCCGGGAAGTGGGTTCGGAAGGAAAACTGGGGGTGCAGGCCTATGTCCGGGGTGTGGCGGGCATCTGGAAAGACCTGACGGACAACGTGAATTTCATGGCCGGTAACCTGACCGCCCAGGTGCGGAACATCGCCGAAGTGACGAAGGCGGTGGCCAACGGCGACCTGTCGAAGAAGATCACGGTGGATGTGAAGGGCGAGATTTTAGAGCTGAAAAACACGATCAACACGATGGTGGATCAGCTCAACTCCTTTGCCTCCGAAGTAACCCGGGTGGCCAAAGAGGTAGGCACAGAGGGGATCCTGGGAGGGCAGGCCGAGGTGAAGGGTGTGGCGGGTACCTGGAAAGACCTGACCGACTCGGTAAACTCCATGGCGGGCAACCTGACCGCTCAGGTGCGAGGGATTGCCAAGGTGGTGACGGCGGTGGCCAACGGCGATCTGAAACGAAAACTGATGCTGGAGGCCAAGGGCGAAATTGAAACCCTGGCCGACACGATCAACGAGATGATCGACACCCTGGCGACCTTCGCTGACCAGGTCACGACCGTGGCCCGGGAAGTAGGGATTGAAGGAAAGCTGGGTGGTCAGGCCAAGGTACCGGGAGCCTCGGGCACCTGGCGGGATCTGACCGACAACGTGAACGAACTGGCCGCCAATCTGACCACCCAGATTCGCACCATCGCCGAGATTGCAACGGCGGTGACCAAGGGCGACCTGACCCGCTCGATCAGCGTCCAGGCCGAAGGGGAAGTGGCCATCCTGAAAGACAACATCAACCAGATGATTGCCAACCTGCGGGAAACCACCCAGAAGAACACCGAGCAGGACTGGTTAAAGACCAACCTGGCCAAGTTCACCCGCATGCTGCAGGGCCAGCGAGACTTAGAAACCGTCTCGAAGCTGATTCTCTCAGAACTGGCTCCCCTGGTGTCGGCCCAGCATGGGGTCTTCTACCTGATGGAGACGGGGGAAAACCATCCGCCCTACCTGAAACTGCTCAGTACCTACGCCTACCGGGAACGCAAGCACCTGGCCACCCGCTTCCACCTGGGCGAGGGGCTGGTAGGTCAGTGCGCCCTGGAAAAAGAACGGATTCTGCTGACGGAAGTGCCCCACGACTACATCAAGATCAGTTCCGGTCTGGGGGAAGCCACGCCTCTTAATGCTGTCGTTCTGCCGGTGTTATTTGAAGGGCAGGTGACCGCCGTGATCGAACTGGCCTCCTTCCGCCGCTTCAACGAGATTCATCTCACCTTCTTCGACCAGTTGACGGAAAGTATCGCCATCGTCTTGAATACGATCGCCGCCAGCATGCGTACCGAAGAATTGCTGAAACAATCTCAGTCCCTGGCCGAAGAACTGCAATCTCAGCAGAAGGAACTGACCGGTACCAACAAACGCCTGGAACAACAGGCCCAATCCCTGAAGGCCTCGGAAGAACTGCTGAAGCAACAGCAGGAACAGTTGCAACAGACCAACGAAGAACTGGAGGAAAAAGCCGAACTGCTGGCCCTGCAAAAACGGGAAGTAGAACGGAAAAACCAGGAAATCGAACAGGCCCGCCGATCGCTGGAAGAAAAGGCCGAACAACTGGCCCTCACCTCCAAGTACAAGTCTGAGTTCCTGGCCAATATGTCCCACGAACTACGGACTCCGTTGAACAGTCTGCTGATTCTGGCCCGTCTGCTGAGTGACAACAGCGACAATAACCTGACCGGTAAGCAAGTCGAATACGCCCGGACGATTTACTCTGCCGGAAATGATCTGCTCGGCCTGATCAACGATATCCTTGACCTGGCCAAGATTGAGTCGGGCACCATGTCCGTCGATCTCGATCAGACTCCCCTGGCAGATCTGCAAACCCACATGGAACGCACCTTCCGCCAGGTGGCTCAGGACAAGCATCTCGAATTTATCACCCGCCTCGACGAGCAGTTGCCCCGCACCATCTTTACCGATGCCAAACGGTTGAAGCAGATTCTCAAGAACCTGCTGGCCAATGCCTTCAAGTTTACCGACCAGGGTCAGGTGATTCTGGCGATGCAACTGGCCACCAATGGCTGGAGTCCCGAACGGGAAAGCCTGAATCGGGCCGAACAGGTGATTGCCTTTGCGGTCACCGATACAGGGATTGGCATTGCTCCCGAAAAACAACAGATTATTTTTGAAGCCTTCCAGCAGGCCGATGGCACCACCTCCCGCAAGTACGGGGGAACGGGGCTGGGGCTGTCGATCAGCCGGGAAATTGCCAACCTCCTGGGTGGCGAAATCCGTCTCCACAGCACCGTCGGTGGCGGGAGTACGTTTACCCTCTATCTGCCCCAGAGCTATCCCGGCCACCAGGCTTCTGGTCTTCCCAGCAGTGGTGAGCGCCGCCGCCTCACCCCGATGCCAGCGGCCCCTGCTCCCCGTTCCCGGGGATTCCATACGATCGGAGCTCAGTCTACGACCAATACGGCTCTCTTACTCGAACCGGAGATCAACGACGATCGCAATAATTTGCAAGCGGAAGACTTTACCCTGCTGATTATTGAAGATGACCTGCCCTTCGCTTCAATTCTGCTGGATCTGTCGCGGCAGCAGGGTTTCAAAGGCATCGTTGCCACCCGGGGCGATACCGGTCTGGCCATGGCCCGGGAATACCGCCCCACGGCCATCATGCTGGATATCCATCTGCCCGAACTGGATGGCTGGACGGTGCTGGATCGGCTGAAGCATGATCCGGCGACCCGCCATATTCCGGTTCATACCATGTCGGTGGATGAAGGCCAGCAGCGCAGTCTGCAACAGGGGGCGATCGCCTATCTGCAAAAACCGATTAGCAGTGAGGCCCTGGCTCAGGCGTTGACGACGATTCGCGGCTTCGTAGAACGGCCAGTCAAGAGTTTGTTAATCGTCGAAGATGACTCCCTGCAACGGCAGAGCATTGTCGAATTAATTGGCAACAGTGACGTGGCCAGTACGGCAGTGGCAACGGGAGCAGAAGCCTTAGAAGCTCTGCGAACCAATCGCTTCGACTGTATTGTGCTGGATCTGGGCTTACCCGACATGAGTGGTCTGGAGTTAATCGAGCAGATCAAACAGGAAAACAGCCTGGGCTACCTGCCGATCATTGTCTATACCGGCAAGGAGCTGACTCCCCAGGAAGAAACGGAGCTGCGCCGCCTGTCTGACACGATTATCGTCAAAGATGTGCGATCGCCAGAACGGCTGCTGGATGAGACGGCGCTTTTCCTGCATCGGGTGCAGGAGAACCTGCCCAACCGCCAGCGGGTGATTCTGGAGCAGGTACAGCAGCAAGATCCGGTACTCTCGGGTAAGAAAGTCCTGATCGTGGATGATGATATTCGTAATATCTTCGCCCTCACCAGTATGCTGGAACGCTATCAAATGGAGATTCTCTACGCTGAAAATGGCCGGGATGGGATTGAGTTACTCCAGTCCAACCCAGACATCGACATTGTGTTGATGGATGTGATGATGCCAGAAATGGATGGCTACGAAACCATGCAGACCATTCGTCAGATGGAAGCCTTTAATACCCTGCCAATGATTGCTCTCACGGCCAAAGCCATGAAGGGCGATCGGGAGAAATGTATTGAGGCCGGAGCCTCCGACTACATCACCAAACCGGTAGATGTCGAGCAACTGCTATCTCTGTTGCGGGTCTGGTTATACCAGTGAAGTCTGCAGAAACCATCTGAGGCGGGGCGGGTTGGATAGACCAACCCGCCCCGTCCGGTTTAAAACCGGCAAACCGTAGCGGCTACGGGGCATTGTTCCAGGGTTAAAGGGGTTTTACGCAGATCTAACCAATTCAGTTTGGTTAGCGATCGCAGGGGTTGGGGGTTACTCACCTGGGTGTTGTAGAGATCAAGATAGGCAAGATTGGTCAGGGTCTGAAGCGGCGTAATATCGGTCACAGCGGTATTAAATAGAGCCAGTTGCCGCAGGTTGGTGAGGGTTGCCAGGGGCAGAATATTCCTGATCGGGTTGTTACCCAGGATGAGTTCGTTCAGGTTGGTTAGAGAGGTCAGGGGTTGTAGATCAGAAATTTGATTCTGGAACAGGGTCAGGCTTTCTAAACCGGTCAGTGCCGCCAGGGGCCGCAGGTCGGTGATCTGGTTTTCAAACAACAGTAACCGGTTTAAGCGGGTTAATCCGGCCAGGGGCCGCAGGTCAGAAATCTGATTGCTATAGAGGGCCAAAAATCGCAAGTTCGTCAACCCGCTCAGAGGCCGCAGGTCAGAAATCTGGTTGCTGTAGAGGGACAGGGCCCGCAGGTTGACCAGCTTCTTCAGGGGGTGCAGATCGCTAATGCGATTGTCGTAGAGCAATAGGCTGGTGAGTTGGGTGAGCTGGGCGATCGGCCTGATATCCGAAATTTGATTACTGTCCAGCACCAGGGTGGTTAAACCTGTCAGGGTTGCCAGGGGCTGCAGATCGGTAATCTGGTTGGCATCCAGCACCAGAGTCGTCAACTGTTTGAGGGCCTGCAAAGGTCGCAGATCAGACACCTGATTGCCACTCAAAACCAGGGTCTTGAGGGCAGGCAGACCGGTCAGGGGTTGCAAATCGGAAATCTGGCTGTTGGGCAGGTGCAAAACCGTCCGACGGGAAAGGGTACGCTCTGCCTCCTGACAGTCTCTCGTTTCAGCTACCTCTAATAAGACAGTAATCGTGTGTTGGGTAGCTGGGGCCAGAGTGGTCTGGCGGTTACACCAGTCGGCGAACCGAGGGGGGGGTGGCAGTTCTGCCCGGGCGGCGATCGCAAACAACCAGCCCAGACCCAGACCGGTCAGGGTCTGTATCAGGCAAGATGCTGCAACCCTTGGGGCGCTTTGTCGTAATGGTAGTTTGATGAGCGGCCTGAAATTACCCATACCGATATTGATTGGTCAAATAGACAAAGGTTCTGGTGTATCTGGTTCTATCCTGCCTAATTTCACCAGGAAACAAGAATCGAGATTTTTGATACTAACAATTGGTCGGCAGCAGAAAATGCAACAGGTTGTTAACAGAAGAGCAGATTCCGGCTGCGATCGCTGGGTTTTGAGGGCTTCTTATCCAGGTCAATAGATCGGAGTCAATTACCTATCATTTCGTGGCCTATGATTTCCCAAATAGTTAAACAAACGCTTATACATAGCATTTAATATCTATTTAATAATTGCCTGCGTCACGGGTTGTTTTTAAAGGTGGTTAAGCTACACTAACTTCAACAGCAAATCGCTGTTTGCTGGTTTCTAACTAAATAGCTTTTTTCAAACTGAATAGCGGCATCTCGCGCTGAATCGTTCCCGAAGTAAGGGTTAGCCATGACTCAAACGTTGAGTAGAGGCGGTTTTTACTCCCGGTGATCAGGTTCAGCTGGGGTAGCTGTCAACCAGATTGATCTATCCACGTTGTTTACCTAATTGTTCTGTCTGGCGAGGAAGGTTTTATGTCGAATCTGCCTAAGTTTTCGCGTCGTCGTTTTATGGCTACCGCAGGTGCATCTGCAACGGCTGCGGTGTTTCTCAAGGGCTGTTTGGGCAATCCACCGGAAGCCGGTGCCCCCACCTCACCCGTGGCCAGCCCAGCGGCCAGTGTTGCTCCAGGAGAGGCCCCTGAAGTAACGACGGTTAAGCTCGGTTACATTCCCATCGTAGAAGCGGCTCCGTTAATCATTGCTAAAGAGAAAGGTTTCTTTGCCAAGTACGGAATGTCCAATGTAGACATCTCCAAGCAGGCCAACTGGGGTGCTGCTCGGGATAATGTCAAGATTGGTTCCGCCGGTGGTGGGATTGATGGTGGCCAGTGGCAAATGCCCATGCCCTATCTAATCAGTGAGGGGATCATCACCGATGGCACCAAGGTTCCCATGTATGTGGTGGCGCAACTCAATACCCAGGGTAACGGGATTGCGATCGCCGGTAAGCATGCGGGCAAAGGCATCACTCTGAAAATGAAGGATGATGGTGCAGCCCTATTTAACAACCTGAAAGCTTCCGGTGGCAGGTTTAAGGCGGCTTACACCTTTCCCAAGGCCAACCAGGAGTTCTGGATTCGTTACTGGGCGGCAGCCAACGGCATCAACCCCGATACCGATATCGAGTTGTTGACTGTGCCGGCTTCCCAGACCGTGGCTGACATGAAGCGGGGGGCGATGGATGCGTTCAGTACCGGCGACCCCTGGCCCTACCGGATTGTGGCTGACAAGATCGGCTTCCTGGCTGCTCTTACCAGTGAAATCTGGCAGGCTCATCCCGAAGAATATCTGGCCCTGCGAAAGGACTGGGTCGATAAGCATCCGAAAGCAACCAAAGCGCTTTTGAAAGCGGTAATGGAAGCGCAACAATGGTGCGATAACTTCGATAACCGCAAAGAAATGGCAACCATCTTAGCCCAGCGGGAATACTTCGGGCTCCCAGAAAATATTCTGCTTGAGCCTCTGATGGGCAAGTATGACATGGGGGATGGTCGCACGATCGATGACAAGTCCCAGGCGGTTCTTTACTGGAAAGACAGTAAAGGCAGTGTCTCTTACCCTTACAAGAGCCATGACCTCTGGTTCCTGACTGAAAGTGTGCGCTGGGGCTTCCTGCCACAAAACACCCTGGATAGTGCCAAAGCCCTGATCGACCAGGTCAACCGGGAAGACCTCTGGAAAGCCGCCGCCCAGGAGTTAGGAGTTGCTGCCGCTGACATTCCCACCAGCACTTCCCGGGGCGTGGAAGAGTTCTTTGATGGAGTCAAATTTGACCCGGAAAATCCCAAAGCCTACCTGGATAGTCTCAAAATCAAAAAGCTGGCCTAGTCATTTTTCAGGCACACAGATTTCTGTGAGACAGGGCCATCCGTTCGTTACCTGTAACGGGTTGGTGGAGCAATTCGGTTCAGGTCATGGCATCGACGAACGTATACCCTGATTATCTTCAGAGTTTTCTAAAAATTGTGAGCAACAGTTCTGAATTGATGATTCCATCTTGTTAATTCATCAATTGAGAATGTAATGATTACTGATTGGTATTCATTGGCCCTGATTGTGTAATGTCCATGATTATGACTTCATGGACAGTTCCATCCTCCGGCTTTGCGATCGCAATTCATTCATCCGCTACGTTAAGGAGAAAGACCGTGACTATTGCTCAACGTCGTCCTACTACTAATAGTTCGCTTCCTGGTTTCTTGCAAAACCCCAAGGTGCGAGAGCGTCTCGATGATATTCTTACTCCCCTGGGGGCTGCGCTAATTTTACTGGCAGTATGGCAACTATTTTCTTCCCTGCCCGGGGCTAACCTTCCCGGCCCAATCAAGGTCGTGCAGGAAACCTGGATATTAATCCTCTATCCCTTTTACGATAAGGGAGGCACCGATAAGGGGCTGTTCTGGCAGGTGTGGGCCAGTTTGCAACGGGTGGCCATTGGCTACTCTCTGGCGGCGGTGGTCGGCATCGGATTAGGAATTTTGGTTGGCCTGAATAAGCGAATCTCAAAGGGCCTGGATCCGATCTTCCAGATTTTGCGTACCGTTCCCCCCCTGGCCTGGGTGCCGATCGCCCTGGCAGCGTTGCAACAAAACCAGCCCGCCGCCCTGTTTGTCATTTTCATTACGGCGATCTGGCCAATTTTGATTAACACCGCCGTAGGGGTGAAGCAGATTCCCCAGGATTACAACAACGTGGCCCAGGTGTTGCGGTTGCCCCGCTCAGAGTACTTCTTCAAAATTCTATTTCCCGCAGCGCTGCCCTATATCTTTACCGGATTACGCATTGCGATCGGCCTGGCCTGGTTAGCCATTATTGCGGCAGAGATTGTCATGTCAGGGATTGTTGGAATTGGGTTCTTTATCTGGAATGCCTATCAGAACGGCTTCGTTAGTGAGATTATTCTGTCGCTGTTCTACATCGGGCTGGTTGGTTGGTTACTCGATAAGTTGATGGTGTATGTCCAGAATTTGATCTTGCCTCAAAGCCAGCGGCAAGGGTAAGGGGTGTTCGTTCAGGGACTGTCTTTCCTGAAACGTGAGTACCGCCCAGGGGTTGTCTTTCCTGGGTCGCTCCGCAGGTACCAGGGACTGTCTTTTCTGGTTCCTCTCCCCCTGTCCAGGTTTGCAGGTTTCCGCTCTGCGGTGCAAGCTCCGCGTAGCGGTCTGGTGCAGGGTGTTGATGACGGTCATTGTGTTCTCCAATCACAGAGTCCTCCGCACCCTTCACCTTTCCTGAGGATCACAAATTAATGAAAACCAAATTTTTAATTTTTGAAAGTGTGGTTCCATCGGGCTTTCAAAAATTAAGTTCCGGGTTTTATTAAATTCACGATCCCTATCTTGATTGTGATTGCCATCGGCAGGTTTTGCTAACTCTCTTCGTTGCTTTGAGAACCCCAGCCAGACCTGCTCCTACCCTTCATTCTTCAACCCGATCACGACCTATGACTGCTTTTGTCACCGTTGAAAACCTGGAAAAAACCTTTTCCCTCACCCAGGGGGGAAAGTACGTTGCCCTCAAGGGCATTGAACTGCAGATTCAACAGGGTGAATTTATCTCCCTGATTGGCCACTCCGGTTGTGGTAAGTCTACCCTGTTGAATATGGTGGCCGGTCTAGATTTGCCCACGGAAGGACTGGTAATGCTGCAGGGTGAAGAAATTCTCCGCCCCGGCCCCGATCGCATGGTGGTGTTTCAGAACTATTCTCTGTTGCCCTGGATGACGGTACGGCAGAATATTGCCCTGGCGGTGAACAATGTGCTGGGGCACCTGCCCGAAACTGAGCGGCAACAGATCATTGAACAGCATATCGATATGGTGGGCTTACGCCATGCTGCTGACAAACCACCGGATCAGCTTTCGGGGGGCATGAAGCAACGGGTGGCGATCGCCCGGGCCCTGGCCATTCGGCCCAAGTTGTTACTGCTGGATGAACCTTTTGGAGCCCTGGATGCCCTGACCCGGGGCAACCTGCAGGAGCAGTTGATGAAAATCTGCGAAGAAAACCAGGTCACGGCGATCATGGTGACCCACGATGTGGATGAAGCGATTCTGCTCTCCGATCGGGTGGTGATGCTGACCAACGGCCCCGAATCGAATATTGGGCAAATCTTAGAAGTCGATATTCCCCGGCCTCGCCGCCGCATGGAAGTGATCAACCATCCCAACTACTACAGCTACCGGAGTGAGATCATCTACTTCCTGAATCAGCAGAAGCAGATCAAAAAGTTGCGGGCCAGAAAGGTATCGGCGATCGCCCGCCATGGCCTGGAGAAGGTCAACCTGGAAATTGGCTTCGTTCCCCTGATTGCCTGCGCTCCGCTGGCGGTGGCTAAGGAAAAGGGCTTCTTCACCCACCATGGTTTAGATGAAGTCCATCTGGTGCGGGAATCCAGCTGGCGCGGGATTCAAGACGGTATTGCCGGTGGTTATTTAGATGCGGCCCAGATGCCCTCCGGGATGCCCGTCTGGTTGACCGTAGGTGGCATGAATGGCAAACCCCTGCCGATCGTTTCGGCCCTCACCCTGACCCGTAACGGCAATGCCATCACTCTGGAAAAAGGGTTTTACGACCAGGGCGTGCATACCCTGAACGATCTGAAGAAAATGCTGCTGGAAACCCCAGACAAGCGCCATACCTTCGGCGTGGTTCATCCGGCTTCCATGCATAATCTGCTGTTGCGCTACTGGCTGGCGGCCGGGGGCATTAACCCCAACCAGGATGTCTCGATTACGACCCTTCCCCCCGCCCAAATGCTGGCCAACCTGAAGGCCGGCAACATTGATGGTTACTGCATTGGCGAACCCTGGAACATCTGGGCCGCCTTAGAAGGAATTGGCTACACGATCGCCACCGACCTGGAAATCTGGGATGGCCATCCCGGCAAAGTTCTGGGGGTGCGGGAAGACTGGGCCTTAGCCTATCCCAACACCCATGTAGCGCTGGTCAAGGCCTTACTGGAAGCCTGCCGCTACTGTGCCGATGAAGCCAACCACGAAGAGGTGCGGGAGATTCTTTCCCGACCCGAGTACCTGGGAGTTGACCTCAACTACATCTACCTGGGCGACTCCAGCCATCAGACCTGTAACCTGCAGCCCTCCCCCAAGGAGTATGCCCACCATCAGTTCTTTGGCAGTGGGGTAAATCGACCCAGTCGCACCGAACACCTCTGGCTCATGACCCAGATGGCCCGCTGGGGGGATATTCCCTTTCCCCGCAACTGGGTAGAAGTTCTGGAACGGATCTGCAAGGTGAGTGCCTTCAGTATCGCTTCCCGGGAACTGGGTCTGGGCGACCTGTCCTACAGTCGGGGGCCGATCCATCTGTTTGATGGGGTCACCTTTACCGCCGACGACCCGATCGCTTACCTCAATGGTTTGTCCATTAAACACGATATCTATATGGCTGAGGTGCCTTTGGGTAACCCGATCGCCCGGGTCGCTTAGCACCCTGAACGGGCGGTGTTAACGGCCTGGGGGCAGCCATCCCAGGGTCAGACCCGCCCCTACATTCCCTGGAAACTCTCAATCAGCAAAATCTCCTTCCTATGCAAACCTTAACAACGACTGCCTCAAAAAACCGAGCTACGGTAGAAATCAGTCAGGCTCCATTCCTGTCGATTAAAAATGTTTCCAAGGTCTACAACCTGCCCAAAGGTAACACCTACACCGTCCTGGACGGGGTCAACCTGACCATCAATCAAGGGGAATTTATTTGCGTCATCGGCCATTCGGGCTGTGGCAAAACCACCCTACTGAATATGGTCAGTGGCTTTGCTCAACCCACCAACGGTGAAGTGTTGCTCCATGGCAGGCCGATCGCCGGCCCCGGCCCCGATCGTATGGTGGTGTTTCAGGGCTATGCCCTGCTGCCCTGGTTGACGGTATTTGAAAACGTCTACCTGGGGGTGAACGTGGTTTATCCAGAAAAATCTAAGGCCGAGAAAACTCTGATCGTCAAAGAACACCTGGCCATGGTGGGGTTAACCGATGCCGCAGAGAAAAAACCACCCCAGATTTCCGGTGGGATGAAGCAACGGGTGGCGATCGCCCGGGCCCTGGCGATTCGCCCAGAAGTGCTGGTGTTAGACGAACCCTTTGGAGCCCTGGATGCTATCACCAAAGAAGAACTCCAGGAAGAACTGCTCAAGATCTGGAACAACAACCGTTGTACCGTGTTGATGATCACCCATGACATCGATGAAGCGCTGTTTCTGGCAGACAAACTGGTGATGATGACCAATGGCCCCGCCGCCAAAATTGGTGAAATCCTGGAAATTCCCTTCAAGCGACCCCGCGATCGCAGCCGAATTATGGAATCTCCAGAGTATTACCAGTTACGCAACCATGCCCTCGACTTTCTCTATAATCGGTTTGCCCACGACGATGTCGCAGCAAGTCATTAATTTCCTCAGGGTCACAAATTAACTAAAACCCAATTTTTAACTGGTGAAAGCATGATTCCGTCAGGCTTTCACCAATTAAGTTCCGGAGTTGATTAAATTCCCGATTCCCAGGAAAACCTCAATCCGACGATCGAACGATCGCCCGTTTTTGGGCATTGGGAAAACGGAGCCGGGGTTGAGTTCCGGCCCCCGTCCTGACCTTTGTTCAGACTGCCATATTCTCTGGTTGTGATTTTGGGAAACTCGGACATAGATGGGAAATTGGCCATAGAATACGGAAGTATTATCAAACCTCTCTGAGTTTGAGAATTACTCCATGGCTCTCAACAAGGCTCAAGCTCTTTTCCAGCGTCGTCTCAGTAGGGTCGTTTTGTTTCCGATCCTGCTGCTTGCCGGATTATCTGGAGTATTTGTCTGGCAGATTAGCCGCCTGCTGGATGCCATGCAATGGGTAGAACACACGGATCAGGTAATTACCCGGGCAACCCAGGTACAGAAGCTTTTACTGGATATAGAAACCGGCGGTAGAGGGTATTTGCTCACCGGAGAACAGTTGTTTTTAGGGCCCTACGAGAAGGGCATGAATCAGATTGACCAGGCTTTTTCAGACCTTGAAGCCCTGGTCGTAGACAATTCAGAGCAGCAACAGCGGGTGGTGCAGTTACGCCAAAATCAGGCTCGCTGGAAGGCAGAGTTTTCCCAGATTCTCAGCAAGCAGTTGGCCGATCGAGCCACCCTGCGCGCCTTTTTAACGGCCCGTAAGCGGCAGATGGATAGGATGCGGCAGGATATTAGTAATTTTATTTCCACCGAAGAACAACTGCGTACCGCCCGTAGCCAGTCAGTACAAACCCTTACCCGTTGGGTGATTGGTACCACGATCAGTTCGGCCCTGCTACTGGGAAGCATCCTGGCGGTTCTGCTGCGATCGCAACTTCTAAAAATGACCCAGAGTTACCGGCAGGCCCTGGAAACCGCCCAGGCTCAAACCCTGACAGCCCAACAGTCGAATCAGCGCTTAATGACGCTGCATGAAATTGACCAGGCCATTTTAGGGGCAGACTCCCTGAATCACTTAAGCGAAATCGCCCTGGCCCGTCTGCAAGCCCTAATTTCCTACGACCAGGGAGCTGTGCTCCTGTTTCAGGCTGAGCCCCAATCGGCCCAGGTTCTGGCAACCAGGAGCCGGGAACAGGCGGAAGCTGCGGTGGTTGACCACTGGCAATCGTTGCCGCTGGAGATTTTGCAGTATCGAGAACCGGTCTGGGTGATTTCTGACCTGAAGGCCCTGGCCCAATCTTTGCCCTTTCTAGAAACTTTGCTGACCCAGGGTTACCGTAGCTGTCTGGCGGCTCCTTTACTGGCCGAAGCCCATCTGGTTGGTGCCCTGTTACTGGTTGCCACCCCGACGGCGGCTTTTTCCAGGGAGGCTCAAGAGGTCACGCGAGAAGTCGCTAATCAACTGGCCATCGCGATTCAGCAGACCCGGCTCCGCTCTCAATTGCAAGCCACTCTGACCGATCTGGAACAACGGGTGGCAGACCGGACGGCGGAACTGGCCCAGAGCAATGACCGGTTGGCCCAACTGGCGGCGATCGTCGAATCTTCCGATGATGCGATCGTGAGCATTACCCTAGAAGGCAACATTCTCAGCTGGAATAGCGGTGCCGAAATTCTTCTGGGCTATTCTGCCAGCGAGATCCTGGGTCAGTCGATCGACTGTTTGTTCCCCCAAACTCGCTCTGAACTGGAAACCCAGATGCTGAATCAAATCCGCCAGGGACGGCAGGTGAAGCATTACGAAGCGGTACAGCGACGGCAGGATGGTCAGGAGATTTATGTTTCCCTGGCGGTTTCGCCGATTAAAAACGCAGTTGGCGAAATTACCGGCATGTCTCTGATTTCCCGGGATATCACAGACCGCAAACAGGTACAGGAGCAGCTCCATCTGACCAGCGAACGGATCAGTCTGGCGAATGCCGAACTGGCCAGGGCGGCCCGCCTGAAGGATGAATTTCTGGCGGGAATGAGCCACGAACTGCGGACTCCCCTGAATGCCATCCTGGGGCTCTCGGAAGCCCTGCTGGAAGAAATTTTTGGAGAGCTGACCGACGCCCAGCAGGAACACCTGAGGACGATCGAGCAGAGTGGTCAACACTTACTCGATCTGATTAATGACATTCTCGACCTATCGAAGATTGAGTCGGGCAAGATGGAGCTGGAAATTTTGCCCGTCTCTATACAGGCTCTCTGCGACACCAGCCTCAGCTTTGTCAAACAGCAGGCCCACCATAAACGGTTGAAGCTCGACTGCCAGATTAGTACCAATGTGGATGAAATCGCTGTAGATGAGCGCCGACTGCGGCAGGCTCTGATCAATCTTTTGAGTAATGCCGTCAAATTTACCCCTGAAGGGGGAACGGTACAACTGCTGGTTAGTCCGAATAGCTTCCACTCTGGAATCAACTTTACCGTGACCGATACGGGGATTGGCATCGGGCCAGACAATCTGGATAAACTATTTCAACCCTTTGTCCAACTGGACAGTAGCCTGTCTCGCCGGTACGCCGGTACGGGACTGGGGCTGGCCCTGGTGCGCCGAATTGTAGAACTCCATGGCGGTAGCATTACTCTAGAAAGTGAGTTAGGACAGGGCAGTCGGTTTACAATCTCCCTTCCCTGGAGCCTGCCCTTTGCCGATCACCTGGCTCCTGTCCTGCCAGAACCCGACCCGATCGATCTGGCCCCTCTCCCCATCCAGCGGGCTCTGGTGATTGAAGACTCCAGTACTGCCGCCAGCCAGATTACCCGCTACCTGGCCGAATTAGGAACCCAGGCGATCATCCATCCGGTTGCCGGGGGAGCCGTGCAAAAGGCCCGGGAAGTTGCCCCCGATGTGATTATTCTGGATATTCTACTGCCCGATCGATCGGGGTGGGATGTTCTGACCGATCTGAAGGCCAACCCGGAGACTCGGACCATTCCGGTAATTGTCATATCGGTGGTAGATGAACGCCTGCAGGGCATGAGAATGGGTGCTTCTGCCTACCTGCTCAAACCGATCTCCCGCCAAAAACTGCAGCAGGTGCTCAGTCTTGAGTTGAAATCCCTCGATGCTATGCAGGAAGCCGGTTATCCGGCCACCTGCCCCCTGCCTCCCATGACTTCCCCCTTAATTCTTGTCGCAGAAGACAACGAAGCCAATATCATCACCTTAATGAGTTATTTACAGGCCCACAGATTTCAGGTGATATTAGCCCGTAATGGGTTAGAAGCGGTGCAAATGGCAAGGCAGAACCATCCGGATATAATTCTGATGGATGTCCAGATGCCTGAAATGGATGGTTTAGAAGCAACCCGTCGTCTCCGATTAGATACCGCCACCGCCAGCATTCCGATTATTGCTCTGACAGCCCTGGCCATGCCCGGCGATCGAGAGCGCTGTCTGGCGGCAGGAGCTATGGAATATCTGACAAAACCGGTGAGCTGGCAGCAGTTAATGCAGCTTCTAAAGCGACATATTCCGGCCTCACGCTTTCCAGACGAATCTCCTGTATGAGCCGTAAACCTCTGGTTCTAGTAGTGGATGACGAACCCAATGGGTTTAAAGTCATTGATGCTTTTCTCAAACGGGAAAATTACGAGTTGGTTTATCTGGCCAGTGGCAGCGAAGCGCTGGAGCGCATCGACCAGATCGAGCCAGATGTGGTGTTGCTGGATGTGATGATGCCGGTCATAGACGGGCTGGAAGTCTGTCGGCAGCTGAAGTCTAACCCTATTTGGGAGCATATTCCGATTATTATGGTAACGGCCCTCAGCTCTAAGGAAGACCTGGCCGCCTGTCTGGCGGCGGGAGCTGATGATTTTATTTCCAAGCCAGTCAATCGCGTTGAGCTGACCGCCAGGGTACGATCGATGCTGCGGATCAAACAACAGTGGGATAGTTTGAAAGCCACCATGCACCTGCGGGAAGAAATGTCGGGAATGATGGTGCATGACCTGAGAAACCCGGTGACCACGATTTTGTTGGGGAGCCAATTTCTCCTGATGAAAGACATCTTACAGGGCAACGATCTAGATAAAGTGCAACGGATCTACACGGCTGGTCAAAAACTTAACTCTATGATCAATGACCTGTTGTTAATGGCAAAAATGGAAGCAGGTCAACTGGCCCTTAACTACACCACAATTCCGATCAATGCCCTGGTAACGGCTGTCACGTCAGAAATTGCCGAAATTGCGGCTACCAGAAAACTACAACTGGAGATCGAGTTACCTGACCCAGACCTGGAGATTAGGGGAGATAGTAACCTGCTGCATCGTGCCCTCGACAATCTTCTGTCTAATGCCATCAAGTTTTCCCCCAAAGAGAGCCGGATCTGGCTATCGGTACAGCCTGTGCCCGTCCAGAGCCAGCCCGAGTGCGAAGCCAAACAGGTAATCATTCAGGTGGCCGATGAAGGCCCGGGGATCAAACCAGAATTACAGCAGCAAATTTTCAATAAATATGAAACCGGAGCCGCGATCGCCGGTGTCTCTCAGATTGGCCTGGGGTTAAGTTTCTGCAAAATGGTGGCAGAGGCCCATGGGGGAAGGATTTACGTTAAAAACAACTGTCCCCAAGGAGCCAGGTTTGTCCTGGAGCTTTAAGGACTGAATGTGAAAGGAGATCTTGATGATTCACTCCCCAGGCCCCGATGATCCGACCGATCCCCATGTCCTGAAGCGGTTTGTAGATGCCCAGCAGAAAGATTACGAGACTGCCCTGGCGGAAGTGCGACGGGGCAGGAAGCAAAGCCATTGGATGTGGTACATCTTTCCTCAGTTCGCCGGTCTGGGGTATAGCCAAACCTCTAAACTGTACGCCATCAAAAGCCTGAAGGAAGCCAGGGCTTACCTGAACCACCCTGTTCTCGGCCCACGCCTGATTGAATGTATGGAGGCTACCCTGGGAGTCAAGGGTCGATCGGCCTATGAGATTTTTGGTTCCCCCGACGATAGCAAGTTAAAGTCCTGCGCCACACTGTTTGCCTGTATTTCGCCCACAGGGTCGGTGTTTGAGCAGGTACTCGACCAGTTTTTTGAGGGCGATCGGGATGCCAGAACCTTGAGATTACTGGGACAGGCCAACTAGTGTTGCAAACACAAAGTTCTGCAACATAAGGGGGTTTGGGGGCTTCGCCCCCAAAAAGGGGTGGAACCTCTTCACCCCTTTCAAAACTTATTTTTTGCTGTACTAGAGATAACAGGCTGATTACGCGGCTACTGGCTAAACCCTATGAATTTAATAAACCCCGGAACTTAATTTTTGCCAGGGCGGCCAGGCCGCCCTGGCAAAAATTAAAAATTTAGTTTTAATTAATTTGCAATTCTAAGAATGGGTCAGAAAGGATGCAAATTCAGCCAAGCCCATCCTTTCTGTCCAGCAAGCACCATATCACTCCGCCAGGCTCCTCAACAGTAGACCAATCCCCCCAGGGTATGGCCCCCCTGAGGTTGAAACCCCCCATAATCGATCCCCCTGAGCCCTCTCACCCCCCAGGGGGCAAACCCGGGACTTTGAAGAGTTTCTAAGCCCTTGAGTCTGAGGTTCGGCGATCGCGGTTTCCCAGGAGAAAGGTCGCCGCTGCGATCGCCAGCAATCCTAAACTCAACCAGCACACCCCACTCCAACCCCAGGTACTCCAGCCGTAGGTGCCTAAGAAGGAACCCAACGCCCCCCCAACGAAGTAAAACATGATGTAGAGGGCATTCAACCGGCTGTGGATCGCTGTAGGTCCCCGATAAAGGTTAGCCTGGTTAGAAACCTGGGTGGTTTGTATGCCCAGGTCGAGCAAAATCGCACCGGCGATCAATCCCAGCATGTGACTGCCTGACAACCACAACCATACAAACGACACAACGGTGGTGAGAATTCCCAGGCCAATCGTGAGTTGGGGGCTATGGCGATCGGCCATCTTGCCGACGATGGGGGCGGCGGCAGCTCCTACCAGACCCACCAGTCCAAATAACCCTGCCACATCACTACCATAGTGGTAAGGGGGCTGTTCTAGCAGAAACGCCAGGGTGCTCCAGAAGGCACTGAACGTACCAAAGGACAGGGCTCCAATCAGTGAGGCTTGCTGCAGCCGGGGTTGCTCCTGCACCAACTGAATCAGCGATCGCATCAGGTGAGGATAGGACAGCTTGAGGGCTGGCTGGCTCTGGGGTAAGCCTCTGGCCAGAACAAAGGCCAGGCCAAGCATCAAACCGCTGGCTAACCAGTACACCGATCGCCAACCCCAGGCCATAGCCACAAATCCGCTCCCTGTGCGGGCCAGCAAAATGCCCAGAAGTAACCCACCCATCATGATGCCAACGACCTTGCCTCGGTTCGGAGGGTTGGTCAGTTGGGTGGCAAACGGCACAATGATCTGGGCGGCGATCGCCGTCACCCCAATCACAAAGCTGCTGCCCGTCAACCAGGCCAGGGAGGGCGATAGCGCCGCCAGAATCAACGCGATCGCCGTCAATAACACCATGACCACAATCAGGCGGCGACGCTCTACCAGATCTCCCAGGGGCACCAGGAGCAAAATTCCCAGGGCATACCCGACCTGGGTCAGGGTGGGTATGAAACTGACATCCTGGGCTGAAGCGTTAAAGTCTCTGGCTATCAGTGCCAGCAGGGGTTGATTGTAATACAGGTTGGCAACCGTCAATCCGCAGGCGATCGCCATGATCAAAAACAAAGAAGCACGCATGATGTCAGAGAGTTGATTGAAATGAGCCTTGATCAATCCCAGATTGCAACTACAATCGGGGATACTTTGACGCTGATGACTTCTGACCTTTTATTCCTTAGATTACGCTATTTATGGGCTGTGCCAGTGTCCGGAAGCCCCGGTTAATCAGGGAAACAGGGCGGTGGGTTGCCGCGGCAAGGGGTTGATCGAAGGGGTGAAACAGGTAATGAACAACATGCAATGGTACAATGAGCCGCCTGCATGGCAGATGCTGGCTGACGGGATGCGGCTCACTACAGGAGCGAAAACAGATTTCTGGCGCAAGACCCACTATGGCTTCATTCGAGATAACGGTCACTTTTACTACCAACCCGTGACCGGCGATTTTACCGCTCAAGTCAAAATTACCGGGCAATATCAAGTTCTCTACGACCAGGCCGGGTTAATGGTGCGGCAGGATGAAACAACCTGGCTGAAGACCGGAATTGAGTTTGTCGAAGCGGTGCAAAATCTCAGTGCCGTGGTGACGCGAGATTTTTCTGATTGGTCCGTCGTACCGCTCTGGCAACCTCCCGAATCCCTCTGGTTACGGGTACAACGGCGATCGGAGGCGATCGAAGTGTGGTATTCCCTGGATGGCGACCAGTACCAGATGTTGCGGTTAACCCATTTAAGCAATGCGGCCACCCTGGATGTGGGCTTAATGGCCGCCTCACCCCAGGGAGACGGATGTACCATTTTGTACGAAGAGTTTCAGCTAATAGCAGCCGGTCAACCGATCGAGGGGTAAGCCTGGCAGAGCGGGATTAATTTCTGGGAACTGCAGTTCCAGATCGGGAGCGCGGGGGAATCCTAAAACTGGGAATTTTGATCGCTCCCCTGGCAGCAAAACTTTTCGCACCCATGTACCCACCCATCGCCCCCTCAACGGTCAAGCGAGCCCGGTTTATCAGCCTGCGCCTCAAGTTATTGTTAGGCTTCACCGTTGTCTACAGCCTTGCTTTTGCCATCGCCTACGGCTGGTTTTACCGTTACTCAACCGATCGGGCCATGTACCGGGTACAACAGGATTTGCTGCACACCCTGGAGGGCACGATCGCCGGAATTGAAGCCACAGAATTTCAGCAACTGGCAACCGTAGAAGTGCCTGCCGGACAAATTTTGCCTCTCAATAATTCTCTATATCAAAAACATCAAGCGTGGCTGAAAGCTATCCACCAGATTGAACCACGGGCCAATGCCTATACCTTTATCCCAGGCCGTCGGCCCTACGAAGTCCTGTTTATTGGCGACTTCCTCCGGATTGCGAAACCCGAGTCTCCCACGCACTTTCGAGAGTCTTACCTTGCCGATCCTGCTAAGACTCGTCTCTACCAGGGTTTAACCCACCTGGCGGTCACCATGACACCCTATCAAGACCAGTGGGGTTTCTGGGTGTCGGCCTATGGCCCGATCAAGACCAGCCAGGGCAGGGTGGTCGGAGGAGTTGGAGTTGACTTTCGGGCAGATGATGTACTCGAGGTGCAACGGGGGATTCAGAACCATCTGACGATTGTTTTTGGAATCACCTATGTTTCTCTATTTGTCCTGGTTTATGTGGTTTCAGGGATTGTCGCCCGACCGATTGTTCGGCTTGTAGCAGCGACGGAACAACTGAGTCAAGGCGTATACCAGCAAACCCTCTCCCACTTCCATCAACGTCACTTTCAAGACGAAATCAGTATTCTGGCTGAAACCTTTGAACACATGGTAGAGAAAATTTGCAAACGGGAGGAAATGCTACAGGAAGCCAACCATTCGCTGGAAGCCAAGGTGGCGCAGCGCACAGAAGAACTTCAGGCCAAAAATACAGAACTGGCCCAGGCCAACGCAGAACTGGCCCGAGCCACTCGGTTAAAAGATGAGTTTTTGGCCAATATGAGTCACGAACTGCGGACACCGTTGAATGCCATTTTGGGCCTGAACGAGGGCCTGCAGGAGCAGGTGTTTGGTACGGTCAACGCCAGACAGATGAAAGCGCTCCAGACGGTTGAACGCAGTAGCCTGCATTTACTGGAATTGATCAATGACATTCTCGATATTGCCAAAATTGAATCCGGCCATCTAGAACTGCAGTGTAACGTCACCGCCATTGGGCCTCTATGTCAGTCCAGTCTGGCCTTTATTCAACAACAGGCCATCTCTAAACGGATTCATCTGGAGACAAAACTGGCCCCCCATCTGCCCGATCTTTGGGTAGATGAACGGCGTATCCGCCAGGTATTAATTAATCTACTCAGCAATGCTGTTAAATTTACCCCTGAAGGTGGAATAATCACCCTGGAAGTAGGCCCGGAGGAAGCAGTATCTACGCCACCCTGCCTGCGTATTGCTATCCAGGATACGGGAATTGGTATTGCCTCCAGCCATATCCCTCAACTGTTTCAGCCATTTATTCAGGTAGACAGTGCGCTCAACCGCAAGTATGAAGGCACCGGTCTGGGGCTGGCTCTGGTAAAACGTCTGGTCGAGTTGCATGGTGGCCAGGTGGGAGTGAGCAGCCAGCCGGGGGTAGGCAGTTGCTTCACGATCGACCTGCCCTGTGTTTCCAAAGCTTAATCTGTGGTCTTCAGAGGTTTTTGTTCTTAATACTGCTATAACCTGAAATTATTTTTGAACAGACCCATCGATAAGCTCGATCGAGGTTGCTAAAATGCCTAATTTCTATGGAAAGTTCTCCTGTCTGGAAACAGAATAACGGCTGTCAATAAATTACCTGGTCTTCAATCAGTATTTATCAGTATTTAATTTATTAATCTTCGATTATATTTAAATCAATACATGAAAGAGTATAATTCGCAAATACTATTACTTAACTTGCAGTTAAATAACATCTACTTAACGTGGTTTTACTCTGTCCTTAGGGCTTCTCCATTAAGCTAAACCCCGTGTTTATATTGAGTTTTTCCAATGAGTGTCTCACGACGGAAGTTTTTAACCCTGGCTGGTGCATCTGCTGCCAGTGTTTCCATGGTTGCCCCCCTGGAAGCTCTCTATGCCAGAGTCGCCCAGGGCAAAATTGTTAAAGGAATGGGTTATGGCCCTCTGGCCCCCAAACTGGCGACCAATGCCGATGAACTGCAGGGGGTTGTCTTAAGTGGGATTGATTTAAGCACGACACCCATTCTGCAACTGCCTCCGGGGTTTAACTATACGGCTATTTCGGTGCGGGGTCAGCGGATGAGTGATGGTGGAACGGTGCCGGGAGTTCACGATGGTATGGCTGCCTTCCCCGGCCCCAACAACACGACCATCCTGATCCGCAACCATGAAGTCAGGGCGCTGGCCTCTAACGCCGTCAATGTTCCGGCGGCCAAACTTTACGATCGACTGGGAGGCGGTACCACTACCCTGGTGATTGGGGCCAATCGGCGGGTGAAAGCTCACTGGGCCTCTCTGGGTGGAACCATTCGTAACTGTGCCGGTGGACCAACCCCCTGGGGCAGTTGGGTGACCTGCGAAGAAGATGTTTCCCTGCCCAACGGCACCTCGATCACCAAAAAGCATGGTTATAACTTTGAGGTGCCGGCCACGGCTGATATTCAGGTTGCTGAACCGACTCCCCTGGTAGCGATGGGGCGGTTCAATCACGAAGCGATCGCCGTCGATCCGGCTACGGGTTGGGTTTATCAAACGGAAGATGAAGGGAATAGTTGCTTCTACCGCTTCCGTCCCAATCAACCGGGTAAACTTCAGGCTGGAGGAGTGCTGGAAGCCCTGGTGATCAAAGGCAAACCGGTGGTTAACACGGGCCTGAGATTTACGGAGTTTCAAGGTCAACCCCTGCCCGTAGAGTGGGTCACGATCGAGAATGTTGATCCTGCCACCAATGCCTTTAACACCTCAGTCCGGGGGCAGGCCCAGGCCAAAGGAGCGGCAATTTTTGTTCGGGGCGAAGGAGCCTGGTACGGCAATGGGTTGATTTATTTTGTGGCTACCACCGGCGGCAATGCCAGAAAAGGACAGGTGTTCGCCTACAATCCCAAAAACGATACCCTGACTCTGGTGGTTGAATCCCCCGGTGCCGAACAACTGGATATGCCCGATAACATCACGGTGGCTCCCTTTGGAGATCTGATTCTCTGTGAAGATGGGGATGACGATAGCTATGTGGTTGGTGTGAACCGCAATGGCGAACTCTATCAGTTTGCCAAAAATAATATCAACGATAGCGAATACGCCGGAGCCTGCTTCTCCCCCGATGGCAAGACGCTGTTCGTGAACATTCAGTCTCCCGGGATTACCCTGGCAATCTGGGGGCCCTGGGCCAGCAAACGGGCCTAATATCCTGGTAGGGCCGGGTTTACAGATATTTGCGTGGGTTGCAGATAGCAGTTGTCAACCCGCCCCTACTGATTTTTGCTATAGTCTCCCGGCTTTTCGGGAAACCATCAAAATCCTTAGAAATGGTAAAAAAATGGAATGTTCTCTGACCCTGCCGGGATTGCTGATTGTAGCCACGGCAGTCCCCATGCAGTTTCAATCGGTTGACCCGGTTCAAGCCCAGCCTCGGGCCGTTCTGGCGGATGTCAGTGATTTTCCCTGCTATATGCAAACCAGTGATGGGCGAGTCATGAATCTGGGTAAACTTTGTGGTCATGGCAGTCAACCGATGGTTGCTCCTGATACGATCTCAACCGTAGATCAAAAATTTTTGCAACGGTATCGCAGCTTTTTAGAGAAACGAGCCCAGGGCTCTCCGGCAGTCCAGACTTTAATTGCCCAGGCTGTACAAAACCCCCAGGTCGTGGTTCAGCAGGCCAAAGCCGTCTGTACCGCCCTGAGGAGCGGTCAACCTCAGCTTGCTTCTGACCAGGTAGCCGACGATTTATTTCAGACAATGGCTCCCAAATACTATTGTCCCGACCTGGAGGATTAGGGCGGCTAACTGTGACAGGGCCTAAGGGGGCCTGCATAATAAAAACCCCCGATATTTATCGGGGGCAAGAAATTGGTGCTACCAAACAGTGTTGTTCAATACTAGAAAATTCTGGTTTTACCTCTATCTACCGGAGGAGTATTTTTCTATCTGTAATTGTAATTTTTCCCTGTAGCAATTAATACAGGAGATGACTATGCCCTGGGGGGGAAGGCTGTCTGATCTGATGCAACCAGAGGACTGCTCGCCTGCCCCAGGTTTTTCACAATTAAATAGTAATTTTTAGTTAGGTTGGTTGATCCTGGGTCCAGTCTGGCTATTGTTTGAAGAATTTGGTTCAGTCAGCTTCTTTAAAAGCACTGCCAGTTCTGGACTGTAACCCAGCAAGGTTATAGGAGTTCTGGATAAGTCACCTGAAACTCTGCTGCCCTGGTATCTATTCAGCCGCATTGGAGTCCAGCTCTTTGCCCTAACTATGACATTAGCAGTTTCTTCCCCGCGCCTATTTCCTGGCATTCCTGGCTACACTATCGTTGAGCAACTGTACCTGGGGTCTCGTACCGCCGTATATCGGGCCATTGAAATGGCTCACAACCGATCGGTGGTGATTAAAATACTGCGCCATGAGTATCCCAGTTTCGGTGAATTAGTTCAGTTTCGCAATCAATACGCGATCGCCAGCAGGTTACCCCTGGCGGGGATTGTCCAGCCCCTGAGGTTAGAGCCGCTGGGCAGTGGCTACGCCCTGGTGATGGAAGATTGGGGTGGGGTTTCTCTGAGCAAGTATCTGCAGCAGCAGTCTTTGACGTTAACGGATGTACTGACGATCGGCCTGCAAATTGCTGAGATTCTCCACGGGTTGGGGCAGCATCGAGTGGTGCATAAAGACATTAAACCGGCCAATATTCTGATCCGGCCAGAAACCAAACAGGTGAAACTGATCGACTTCAGTATTGCCACTCTATTGCCACGGGAAGCCCAGGAAATTCAAAGCCCGAACGTTTTAGAAGGCACCCTGTCCTACCTGGCTCCCGAACAGACGGGCCGGATGAATCGGGGGATTGATTATCGTACCGACTTCTATGCCCTGGGCATTACCCTGTACCAACTGCTCACGGGGATTCTGCCCTTCGTCTCCGAAGATCCCCTGGAGTTACTCCACTGTCATCTGGCCCGGCTGCCTGTTCCGGTGGAGCAGGTGAACCCCGAGGTGCCGCCGATGGTGGCGGCGATCGTGGGCAAACTGATGGCCAAAAACGCCGAAGATCGCTATCAAACGGCCTTAGGGCTGAAACAAGACCTGCAACGGTGTTTGACGGAATGGCAGGCCACCGGTGAAATCAAACCCTTTGACCTGGGTCAGCGGGATGTCAGCGATCGATTTTTGATTCCAGAGAAGCTCTATGGTCGGGCTACCGAGGTGCAATCACTGCTGGAAGCCTTTGATCGGGTGGCGGCGGGCTGTTCAGAACTGATGCTGGTGGCCGGGTTTTCGGGGGTGGGTAAAACCGCCGTGATCAACGAAGTGCATAAGCCGATCGTGCGGCAACGGGGCTACTTCATCAAAGGTAAATTTGATCAATTTAATCGCTCCATTCCCCTCTCGGCCTTTGTTCAGGCCCTGCGGGACTTAATGGGGCAGTTGCTGGCAGAACCCGATGCCCAACTGGCCCAATGGCAGCGCAAAATTCTGGCCGCCGTGGGAGAGAACGGGCGCGTGTTGATTGAGGTGATGCCGGAGCTGGAGCAGATCCTTGGCCCCCAACCGATCGCCCCCGAACTATCGGGCACCGCGGCGCAAAATCGCTTTAATCTGCTATTTCAGAAATTCATTCAAGTATTTACAACCGCAGAGCATCCCCTGGTGTTATTTCTGGATGACTTGCAGTGGGCTGACTCGGCTTCCCTGCAGTTGATTAAGTTGCTGCTGCAAAGCCCCTACCTGTTGATTCTGGGGGCCTATCGAGATAATGAAGTATCTCCGGTCCATCCCTTCATCCTGACCGTCGAAGACCTCAAAAAAGCCCGGGCGATCGTTCACACCCTCAGCCTCAAGCCCCTGGCCTTTGAAGATACCAATCAGTTAGTAGCAGATACATTAAATTGTTCCCTTTCCCTCGCCCAACCCCTGGCCGAACTGATTGCCCGGAAAACCCTGGGTAATCCTTTTTTCACGACCCAGTTTCTCAAGGCGTTGTATGAAAATGGCCAGATCCGCTTTGACCCGGAAAATCATCACTGGATCTGTGATATCGCCCAGGTGACGACCCTCTGCCTCACCGATGATGTGGTAGAGTTTATGGCCCAGCAATTACAGAAATTGCCAGCCCCCACCCAGCAGGTGCTAAAACTGGCCGCCTGTATCGGCAACCAGTTTGATCTGGCGACCCTGGCCATTGTCTCTGAGCGATCGTCAACGGAAACCGCCGCCGCTCTGTGGCAGGCCCTTGAGGAAGGGCTGATCCTGCCGACCAACCAGGTCTATAAGTTTTTTCAGTTAGAGATGGTCGGGCCAACTGGGGTAGAACCTGCCGTCAATCCCACCTACCGATTTTTACACGATCGAATTCAACAGGCGGCCTACTCCTTAATTCCTGCCGACCATAGAGCAACGCTCCATTACCAGATTGGGCAATTGCTGTTGCATCACTTTGCGCCATCAACCCAGGAAGAGCGAATTTTTGAAATTGTGGGGCATTTAAACCCCGGCAGTTCCTTAATTGTGCAGCCCGCTGAGCGGCTCAATTTAGTTCGACTGAATTTGATCGCAGGCCACAAGGCGATCGCTTCTACGGCCTATAGTGCCGCCCTGACCTACCTGAATCAGGGGATTAGCCTGTTACCGGAAGATTGCTGGGTGAATCACTACGATCTGACCTTAGAATTGCACCACCGGCGGCTGGATGTTGCCTACTTGACCAGTCAATTTGCAGACCTGGAGAACTGGGGAGAGCTGGTGTTGCGTCAGGCCACTTCGGTGCTTGATAGCATCAAGGTGTACGAAACTAGAATGATGGCCTTCCGCTCCCAGGGGCGGTTTCTGGAAGTGGTGGAGACGGGCCTGCAGGTGCTCAAACGGTTGGGGATCGAATTTCCAGAGCAGCCGACTCCCGGGGATATTGAGCAGGCCTACCACCATTCTTGCCAGGTCTGGCAGGGACGCACTCCCCGGAGTCTGCTGGATCTACCGGCAATGCAAGATCCCCGGCTTTTAGCCGCGATGCAAATCTTGACCAAGATTGTGCCCTCGGCCCATATTGCTGCACCCCCTCTCCTGCCCCTTCTCACCTTCAAACAGGTAGAACTCTCAATTCAGCATGGCAATTCTCCCATTTCGATTTTTTCCTATGCTGATTATGGGTTGATCTTGTCGGGAATTATTGGTGATATTCCGACGGGCTATGAGTTTGGTAAACTCTCCCTGGCGCTGTTAGAAAAGCTACAAATTTCTTCCTTCAAAAGCAGGGCTTACTTCATTGTCAATAGTTTTACTCGTCATTGGAAAGAACCATTACAGGAAGTTGTACCCTTTTTGCTGGAAGCTTACCGCAGTGGTTTAGACAGCGGTGATTGGGAATGTGTCGGGCTGAATCTGTTGACCTACAGCCATTACCAGTATTGGGCCGGCCAGGAACTGAAGGGCCTGGCGGAGGAGATGCTGATCTATCGCCAGGCGATTCAGCAGGTGAAACAGGAAGCCACCCTGAAATCCCATGAAGCTTACCTGCAGGCCGTCTCAAATTTGTTAGGTCAGACTGACCTGCCCTACCAGTTACAGGGAGAATTTTTTAACGCTGACCAGACCCTGCCCCAGCTTCAGGTGGCCAACGATCGGGTCGGTCTATTCCATGTCTATCTAAATCAGGCCTTACTCAACTATCTGTTTGAACAGAATCACCAGGCAGTTCAACTTTCTACCCTGCTTGAAGAATATAGCGATGCAGCCTGCGGCTTTTTCCTGATGCCGATCTGGTGCTTCTATGATGCTCTAATTCTGCTGCGGCACTATCCAGAGGTATCCCCTGAGCGGCAGGGACAACTTCTGAAACGGGTGGCTACCCACCAGGAAAAACTGCGGAATTGGGCCGGTCATGCCCCCTGCAACCATGAACATCGCTGGCAACTGGTGGCCGCAGAACAATGCCGGGTATTAAACCAGATCGCTGAGGCGATCGACCATTATGACTTGGCGATCGCCCAGGCCGAAGCCCATGGCTATCTGCAAGAAGCAGCCCTGGCCTGCGAATTGGCTGCCCGCTTTTATCTCGACTGGGGCAAGCCCAAACTGGCTCAAGATTATCTGACCAATGCCTACTATGGCTATGCCCGCTGGGGGGCAAAGGCCAAGGTGCAGGACTTAGAGCGCCGCTATCCCGGCCTGTTGATGCCGATCTTGCAGCAGCAGCAGGTTGCTCTATCGGCAACGGAAACGGTGTTTGCCACCGATCTCCCGGCGTTTCAACCGGCGGGCACCCAGTCTTCTACCTCCGGTAGCAGCAGCATCTCTGCCACCCTCGATCTGGCTACGGTTTTGAAAGCCTCCCAGACTCTTTCCCGGGAAATTCAGCTGGATCGACTGCTGGCAACCCTGTTGCATACGGTGTTAGAAAATGCCGGAGCCGACAAGGGAGCCCTGCTCATGCCCCGGCAGGACGAGTGGTTTGTCGAAGCGGTGGCAACGGTCGATCACCCGGCCCGGGTGCAATCGGTGGCCCTGGCCAGGAGCCAGGAAGTTTCTCAGGTTGTGATTAACCATGTCAGACGCAGCCTGCAACCGATCGTGATTGTCGATGCCAGGGTACATCCGATGCTATCGGTAGATGATTATATCGGGCAACAGCAACCCAGGAGCTTGCTCTGTACCCCGATCGTGCAGCAGGGTAAGCTGGTGGCCATGCTTTATCTGGAGAACCATGTGACCGCTGGAGCATTTACCAGCGATCGGGTAGAACTGTTGAACTTTCTCTGTGTCCAGGCTGCCATTTCCCTGGAAAACGCCCGTCTCTATCAGCAGGCGCAAATTTATACCCAACAACTGGAGCAGTCTCAACTGCAGATTGTGCAGAGCGAAAAAATGGCATCCCTGGGGAACCTGGTGGCCGGGGTGGCCCATGAAATCAATAATCCGATCGGGTTTCTGACCGGCAGCATTAACAACGCCCAGGAGTATGTTCAAGATCTGCTGGAACATCTCGCCCTTTACCAGCAACACCATCCCAACCCGGCGCTACCGGTTCAGGAGCATGGGGAAGACATAGATCTGGAATTTCTCAGAGAAGACCTGCCCAAGGTGTTGAGTGCGATGAAGGGAGCCACCGATCGGATCAAGTCGATCAGTACCAGTCTGCGTACCTTCTCCCGGGCCGATACGGAATACAAAGTCAGTGCCAATCTGCACGAAGGCCTGGATAGTACCCTGCTGATTTTGAAATACCGGCTCAAGGCGAATGAGCATCGTCCGGCGATCGAAATCCTGCAAAACTATGGCAATTTACCATCAGTTCAATGTTTCCCCGGGCAACTCAACCAGGTATTTATGAACCTTCTGGCCAACGCGATCGATGTTTTTGATGAAATGGCCCAGGGTCAGCCGTTTGAAGAAATCCAGAAAAACAAACAGCAAATTACGGTAACCACCGCTCTCTATGACAAGCAGGTAGAGATCAGAATTCGGGATAATGGCAAGGGCATGACCCCGGAAGTGCAGCAACGGGTTTTTGACCACCTGTTCACGACTAAAAGCGTGGGGCGGGGAACTGGCTTAGGGCTGGCGATCGCCCGTCAAATTGTCGTAGAGAAGCATGGGGGAAGTCTGGAGGTGCAATCGGAAGTCGGGGTGGGAACTGAGTTTTTGCTGCGAATTCCAATTCAGGGTTGAGGCAACCCGGGCCACCTTCCTTACACCAGGCTGGCAGGGCTGTCACACAATTGGAGATTGGCGATCGCGGCTAATTCCGTCTATTCAGGTCGAATAATGCGGCGATAGCGGGCCTCAATCAAGGAGTAAATGCTGTAAGCAATGAATCCGAGGGCGACAATCCCCAACAACCAGGAACCGAAGGGTTGCTGGGCCAGGGTTGCCAAAGCTCCCCCCAGGCCCCGGGCTTCCCTGGCATTAGCATGCAGGGAAGCCAGAACCAGAAATAAGCCAATCATGCCAAACACAACGCCCCGAGCGGCAATTCCAAATTGCCCCAGCCATTTGGCCCAGCGGCGTTCTGTCTGGCTCATTTGATGCTGTTTGAAATGCTGTTGAAACCTGGCTTGATAGGCTTGAAACAGATAGGATAGCCCAACCCCAATCACCACCAGACCGGCCAGGCCCACTAACCAGCGGCCAAAGGGTTGGGCCATAAATCGGGCTGTCCAATCTTGAGTCGCATTGCCCTCTCTGGTTTCTGTTCCCAGGATGAGTTTGATCGCGGTCAGGGCTAACCCACTGTAGGCGATCGCACTAAACCCATAACCAAGCCGTTGCACGATTCGCTTGGGGCTCCTCTCCTGACCGGCATGTTCCGGGTCAAACAGGGTTTGAACTGCCCGCCAGATTGCGTAGCCAATTAAACCGATCGTGACCAGAACCAGCAACAATATGCCAAAGGGTTGCTGGATGATGGTGGTTAAGGCCCCACTGGTATCAGTCGTTCTGCCCCCTGTAGTGAAGGCGGCCTGGGCTGCTAACAGTCCCACGACAAAATAGACTGTACCTTTAGCGGCATAACCAAACCGGGCCAGGGGGTCAATCCAGGGATGGGATGCAACCTGGCGGGCTGGCCGTTGGAGGTCGGAGAGGGAAGAGTTGCGACGGGTCATGGTAGTTGGGCTCCAGCAGAGGATCAACGCTATCAGGTGCGCGACAATGGCTCAGCGCCGTTCCATTCATTGACTATGGCCAGAATTCCCTAAAATTCCATCGGTTGCAGGAGGTAGATCCCGACCCCAAAATCGGTAAGTCAAGCTGTCTGGCCAACCCTACTGCTGCCCTGCCCTGCCATTTACTTAACCTGAAATGTTCTGAGTACAGGTAACTACAAAAATGCCGACCATACCTGCTCGGCCAGGGAAATTGTTAATGCCTAACCCGGCAACCCCGGCCCTGCAACGAAGAATCGGTTAAGCTATCCCGATTACTGGGCTCCCTTTATTCTGATTGGAAATGGGTTGTAGCAGGTATCACCTGATACCCCAAAATTATCTTGCGAAAAGCTCTGTTTATTGACGACCAGCTACTTATAAGGTATTTGTTTACCTTTGATAATTCTATGCTATGGTCTTAGATAAGGTTTATTTTCGGTTGTGTAATTCGTTCTAGAAGCGTTTCTCCGGATTTAATTCTCTACATTTACAGTTCGGAGAATTTTATGTCGATCTACGTTGGCAATCTGTCCTATAGTGTCACCCAGGACGATTTAAGCCAGGTTTTTGCAGAGTACGGTACCGTCAAGCGCGTACAGCTGCCTACCGATCGGGAGACAGGTCAAATGCGTGGGTTTGCGTTTGTCGAGATGCATACCGACGCTGAAGAAACCACGGCAATTGAAGCCCTTGATGGCGCTGAGTGGATGGGCCGTGATCTTAAAGTCAATAAGGCTAAACCCCGGGAAGAGAGAGGTTCTTCCGGTGGTGCCTGGGGCAAAGGTGGTTCTTCCCGGCGGTACTAATCTCAGAATTAGCAGTGATTACTCCTTGAATACTCAAGATTAAGGCTGGTAAGGTCGATTCGGTTGCCCGAGGGTGGCCTTGCCAGCTTTAGTCCATTTAATTTAGTCAGGAGATTAAATGACTCAAATTATTCCTGGTGAGAATGAGGGAATTGAATCCGTATTGCGCCGGTTTAAGCGTGAGGTTTCCAAAGCAGGCATCTTTCCAGACATGAGGAAACACCGCCATTTTGAAAATCCGATCGAAAAACGCAAGCGCAAAGAGATTGCTAAGCACCGGCAACGGCGGAGACGGCTCCCCTATTGATTGCAGGCACCTCTCTCTAAGGACGATCGAACCCATTCTGCGGAAGCACCTGAACCATGAATATTAAAGAGCTTTGTAGCCGCTATGCAGCAGGACAAAGGGATTTCAGAAACTTGAACCTGATGGCTGCGAATCTGAGAAACTTGAATCTAGTCGGAATCAATCTCAGTGGGGCCAATCTGACGAAGGCCAATTTGACTCGGACAAATTTGAGTCGGGCCAATCTCAGTGGGGCTATTTTGATTGGGGCCACTTTAACCGAGACAAATTTGACCAGGGCCAATCTGGTGGATGCCAACCTGAGTGACACCATTCTGGCTGATGTTAATCTGGGTCAGGCTTCCTTTAAGGAACCATTCTAACTGGCGTTTCAACCATTGATTTTGAATAAGGGGGGCAGGGGTTTAACCCCTGCCCCCCTTCCTTATTATTACCGCCCCAGGGAGACAACCTGCTAGGCTGAATGGAGCCGTCGAGGGCCTCTTTTTCCCGGTGAGCTAGGCTTTTGATGGCGGGAATGACCTGAGGGACTGCGCTGCCCTCCCTGGCCGCCAGCCCGATGTCTGCCTCTCTGAGAGAGTTCCGGTTGGGGTTGCAGTTCCTTTCCCGCCCGGGCAGAAAGGGTTGGTTCGTAACCCTCAACAACATCCCGGGTAATTTGTCGATTCAGTAGTTGTTCAATGCCTTTGAGCAGGGGGTCTTCATCTTTAGAAACCAGGGAAATTGCCTGCCCTTCGTTACCGGCGCGGCCAGTCCGGCCAATTCGATGCACGTAGTCTTCCGGGACATTGGGCAGTTCAAAGTTGACCACATGGGGAAGCTGGTCAATGTCTAAACCCCGGGAGGCAACATCCGTCGCTACCAGCACCCGCACTTTACCTTGCTTGAAGTCATTCAGGGCACGAATCCGGGCCGCCTGACTTTTATTGCCATGAATGGCGGCGGTTTTCAGGCCATCCTTGGCTAATTGTTCGGCCAGACGATTTGCCCCGTGCTTGGTGCGGGTAAAGACCAGCACCTGCTGCCAATTGTTAAACCCAATCAGGTAAGACAGGAGTTCCCGCTTGCGATCGCGATCAACGGGATAGACAATCTGTTCGACCTGTTCTGTGGCCGTGTTGCGGGGAGCTACCTCAATCTGAACCGGTGACTTGAGCAGGGTACCCGCTAATTTGCGGATGGGAGGTGAGAAGGTGGCAGAGAACATCAGGGTCTGCCGGGAGGCGGGCAGCTTGGCCAGAATTTTGCGAATATCATGGATGAACCCCATGTCTAACATGCGATCGCACTCATCCAATACCAGAATCTCGATTTGGGAGAGGTCAACGGTTTTTTGATCCCAGTGGTCAAGCAGCCGGCCGGGAGTGGCAACGACAATATCTACCCCTCGTTTCAGGGTTTGAATTTGTGGCCCAATACTGACCCCGCCATAGATGACAGCCGACTTAAGCGGCAGGTATTTGCCATAGGTACTGACACTGTCATCGACCTGAGCGGCCAGTTCGCGGGTAGGCACAAGAATTAAAGCCCGGGGAGTGCGATAGCCCCTGGGTTGCCGAGTAGCACTAAGCTGTTGCAGTAACGGCAGCGTGAACCCGGCGGTTTTACCGGTGCCCGTTTGAGCACTGGCAAACACATCCTGTCCCTGCAGAATTGCCGGAATCGCCTGCTGTTGAATCGGGGTTGGTGTGGTGTAACCCTGCTCCCCAACAGCACGCAACAGTTCGGTCATAAGACCGAGGGAATTAAATGTCATAAAGTTAAATTGCTCCTGGCGATGCTCTTACCCAAACACAAGTTTGGAACCAGTCTAAGAGCAGTAATCTTGTCGGTTTGTTGGATGGCTCGAACAAACAGGTTTCAATGCGCCAGCAACAGACCGGGATGAAGTGACGAGCATTAACCCTAACATACAGCCAGAAAAACTTCAATAAAATTGTGCCAGATCGGGCTGTAGCAACCGGGATTCTGGCCATCCTGGCCACTGAGCGGGCACTCCTGAGGCCCCAGCCAGAGTCGGGATGGTTGTGTTAGGGTTGATGGTATGGATATAACCGAACTCCAAATGCTACTTGCAGCAGGAGAACGAGATTTTCAAAGTATTGATCTCAGTTCAGCCAATCTTAGCTGTGTAGATTTGCGGGGAGCAAACCTCGGCAGAGCTAATCTGCGCCATGCCAACTTACGCTGGGCAGATTTGCGAGAGACTAACTTGCAATGGGCAGATTTGCGGGGAGCAGATCTGAGCTGGGCGAAGCTAGAGGGAGCCAATTTAGATTCGGCTAATTTAAAGGGCGCAAAAATGCCAGACGGTATGATTCATGGTTAAGTTCATGGAAAAAATTATGCCTATGGCTGCAACCTGCAAAATTTTAATAACAGTTTGGTTTTTCCTTTGCTACCCTGGTAGTCTTTGAAAGTAAAGCTCTTCTTATTTCTGAGGGAACTATTATCGCTACAAAACAATTAATCAATCGGCAAATCAAATCCGCTCAGGTTTTTTTAATTGACCATGAGAACCATAACCGTGGTTTGACCGATACCAGTGAAGCTTTAAAGCTGGCTGAAAGTGCAGACCTTGATCTGGTCGTTGTCTCCGAGAACAAGGAGGTCCCGGTCGCTAAAATTCTGGACTACGGTAAGCATCAGTACCAGCAGAAAAAACGGCAGCAACCGAGTGCTAAAACGACCGTTAAAGAGGTACGACTGCGTCCAAATATTGGCACCTCAGATTACACCCTGCGGGTGACTCAGGCTGTTGAGTGGCTGAAGAAAGGGGATATAGTCAAGTTTCAAGTGCGTTTACGGGGACGGGAGCATCAAAACCGTGATCGAGCCGTTGAGTTACTAGATCGGATCGCTGCAGATCTGGCACAGGCGGGCAAAATCCAATCCCTCGATAAGCGATCGTTAATTCTGCAAATGATTCCGGGCTAAGGTGGTCGCCTCAGGAGCATGAATTGTCCTGGGGCGGCCCTGGCTTTTTCCCTGCTGGGATTGAATTTTTTAAAATATATTCCTGTCGGGACGGGTTCGCCAACCCTGGGTGCGCTCCACGATCGCTGCGGCAGAATCGCCCCCATCAGGATGTCTGCAACCAGAGTTAACCTGTGCGATCGAGCGATCGGGTTTGCCTTGGTTTCCGACTGTTATTTCTATGGTCAGCTAAAATTCCGAGTTTTCGGGTTAATTTACCGTTTTAAAGTTCTAACGTCCCTTGTAGACGAATTGTCAGGGTGTCAAGATTGAGGCTCAGGATGATTAAATCTGTCTTGAGGCTACGGTTATTCTGAGTTTTGGGGCTGGCAATGGCCAGGATAGAACGTTTTAGAATCTGAGCTACAGCAACCTTGAGACAGGTTGTCGTTAGTATCTGGGATTTCTGGTGATTTACCCTGTTATGGCTGAGAAAATACCATGAGTTCAACCGTTCTTCAGCGCAATAATGTGACCCAGTTTGGACGAGGAAACCAGCCCATGCTCCTGGCCCATGGATTTGGCTGTGACCAGAATATGTGGCGATTTCTTACCCCCGCCTTTGAGAACGATTACAAAATCGTTTTATTTGATTATGTCGGTTCCGGAAAATCTGACCTGAATGCCTACAGTATTCAGCGGTATAGCAGTCTAAATGGCTATGTTGAAGATATTCTGGAGATTTGTGAAGTACTGGATCTCACGGATACTATTTTTATCGGACATTCGGTCAGCAGTATGATTGGCCTGCTGGCCTCGATTCGGGCTGCCGATCGATTTAGTCGGCTGGTTCTTGTCACTCCTTCTCCCTGCTATATCAATGAGCTACCCGGTTACTGGGGCGGGTTTGAGCGTTCAGACATCCAGGAATTACTCGATATCATGGGCAAAAATGACCTGGGCTGGACGAGCTTCCTTGCCCCTATGGTCATGAAAAATCAGGATCGCCCCGAGTTGACCCAGGAACTGGAGGCCAGCTTTTGTACCATGGACCCAGCGATCGCCCGTCGATTTGCCGAAGTCACCTTTCTCTCAGATAGTCGCTCCGATTTACCTCAGGTGACCGTCCCTTCCCTGATTCTGCAATGCTCCGACGACGCGATCGCTCCCATTGAAGTGGGTCATTACCTGCACCGTCATCTGGCCGGGAGTACGTTAAAAGTTATGAAAGCAACAGGGCATTGCCCGCACATGAGCCATCCTGAAGAAAGTATCCATTTAATTAGAGACTATCTGGCAACTGCTTATGCGACCTCTGGGAGCTAAGCCAGGGGACACTTACCACCTGGATGAAATCCTGAATACTGCGCCCTGTGGCTTTCTCTGCTTTGGCGATGATGGCAGGATCAAAGCGGTCAACGCAACACTACTGCAACTGCTGGGCTATGAACTGAGCGAATTGCAGGGTCAGCCGATCGAAGCAGTTTTACCCCTGGCCAGCCGGATCTTCTATCAAACCCAGATGGTTCCCTTGCTCAAGTTAAATGGCAAGGTAGAGGAGATTTACCTCTCAATCAAGGCTAAACAGGGAAACTCCTTACCCGTTCTGGTCAATGCCGTGCGTCAGCTGCGGCGGGGTGTACTGGTAAACGATTGGATTGTGGTTCTCATGCGGCAGCGTGTGCAGTACGAAGATCAGCTACTTCAGGCCAAGGAAGCAGCGGATGCCGCCAGTCGCGCCAAGAGTGAATTTTTGGCCAATATGAGCCACGAACTGAGAACCCCCCTCAATGCCATTCTCGGATTTGCCCAATTAATGCAGCGGGATCAGGCTCTAACAACCGAACACCAGCAAAATCTGGATATTATTAGCCGCAGCGGTGAACATTTGCTGGCGCTAATCAACGACATTTTAGAAATGGCCAAAATTGAAGCGGGGCGAGTTACCCTGGTTCCGAAAAAGTTTGATCTCCATGGATTGCTCGATAATTTACATCGAATGTTGCAACTGAGCGCCGACTCAAAGGGATTACAGTTGGTCTTCGATCGCCACCCTGCAGTGCCTGACCAGGTCATCACCGATGAGAGTAAGCTGCGCCAGGTTCTGATCAATCTGCTGGGCAATGCCATCAAGTTTACCCAGCAGGGCCAGGTCACCCTGTGGGTGCGGTTTACTCCAGAACCAGATTGCCACCCTCCCAGGCATGGGGCAGAAGGGGCGATCGAGTCGGGGCGGTTAGAGGTTGCTGTGGAAGATACCGGCCCAGGGATTGCACCGGAAGAAATGGGCAAGCTGTTTGGAGCCTTTGAGCAAACTCGCACCGGCTTGAATTCGGGTCAGGGAACAGGCCTGGGGTTGCCGATCAGTCGGAAGTTTGTGCAATTGATGGGGGGCGATATTCAGGTGAGTAGCCAGGTCGGGCAAGGTAGCCAGTTTTGCTTTTCAACCCTGGTCGGGATTGGCAAACCGGAACCCCAGGGCCCCGCGATCGGGAACCGGCAAAACGTGCTTAGACTGGCCCCCAATCAACCGACCTACCGCCTGTTAGTGGCAGACGATAGTAGTAGCAATCGACTGTTACTGGTCAAGTTTCTGACCTTCTTAGGGTTTGAAGTGCGAGAAGCCTGCAATGGACAAGAGGCGGTAACCCTGTGGGAAAGCTGGAATCCAGACCTGATCTGGCTGGATATGCGGATGCCCATCCTGAATGGTTACGAGGTGGCCCGTCACATTAGAGCCTCTGCCACAGGCCAGTCAACCATTATCATTGCCCTCACTGCCAGCGCCTTTGAAGAAGAACGGCAGAAAATGTTGATGGCTGGGTGTAACGATTTTGTTCGGAAACCCTTCCGTCAGGAAGCCCTGGCACAAATCCTGGCCCAGTATCTCAAGGTCGAGTATCTCTATGATGAGACAATCCCGGGGCCACCCGCTTCTTCCACCAGGGATGCTAAGAGCCCGATGGCAAAGGTTTTAGACCTGCTTACCAATCTGGCAGGGGTGATGCCACCTCCCTGGTTTGAACAATTGCACCATGCGGCTCTGCAGTGTAACGATCGGGTCGTGCTGGAGCTAATTCAGCAAATTCCAGCGGAGCAGGAGGCTGTGATCAGAGCCCTGACCCAGCAGGTTGATATTTTTCGGTTTGATCTGATTGCCGATTTAGCAGAGCTTGCCCTGTCTGAGGAATCTGCTCAATAGGTTTTATCAACCAGCAGGTTGCTCTGTAGCAGCCTCAGGGTAAGGGGTACGAGGATCTGGCCCGTACCCTGGCCTGTGCTAATTTGTTTGGTTATTCTTCATCCCAGGTTTCCTGGGTATAGCCAAGTTGCTCCAGTACTTTACGGCTCTGGCTATCCAGATCTTCCCAGTACATATCATCGGATTCTGGCGGATCGGTTTCTTCTTCCCAACTTGATTCATCCCATCCCAGTTTTCCCCACAGCTCTTGCTCTTCCTTACTCAAATCTGACCAGCTGAGATCATCCCAAATGCTGGGGTCTTCCTGGGCTTGCTGAAGGTTAGACATTGGCCAGTTTTTACCTCTTAAAAAGATAATTTAGTGTTCCCTGTTCCTGGGCCGAAAAAACATCCTGGTTTCTCCTATTTCTAGTGGAGCTACCGCCTCCACTTCGACCAGGTACCCCGACCCTGACTGCTTGCCCTGCAGATTTAACAGCAACTGAACCCAGCACCAGATCTATTGCTTTTGCTACAATACCGACCAACCTTTCCAGCAGGCTCTACTTGGGTTGTGAGCCGCAGGACTCGTAACAGTCAGGCCAGAATAAACCAACAACTCTAATGATTATCAGAAAAGAAACTCCATCGGATATTGAGGCAATCACTCAAGTCACGATCGCTGCTTTCAAGACCCTTCCCATTAGCAATCATACAGAGCAATTCATTATTCATGCCTTGCGTTCCGCCGGTGCCCTAAGATTATCGCTGGTAGCAGAGCTGGATAATCAGGTTGTTGGGCATGTTGCTTTTTCCCCTGTCACCATTTCTGACGGCTCAGAAGGATGGTATGGTCTTGGCCCCGTGTCAGTCCTACCCTTGCATCAGAAACAAGGGATTGGGACATCCTTGATCAAGAAGGGGTTGTCCTTGTTAAAAGAGATGGGTGGCCAGGGTTGTGCTCTTGTGGGGGACCCAAACTACTATCAACGCTTTGGTTTCCGCCATGTTCCCGAACTGATTTATCCAGGAATTCCCCAAGAGTTTTTTCTTGTTTTGCCGTTGACCGAGAAGATGCCCCAGGGAATCGTGGTGTTTCATCAGGGGTTTGGGGCGAAGGGTTAACAGTTCCTTCACCCGTCGCGCACAACCCTCTCTGCTTTGAACCTTAGTACCCAGCAGGGGTCTGCTCCTTGGGCCCTGGGAAATCTGTTCAGGGAAATTGGCTTAAAGCGAGATCATGTCGTTAATCTGGCGTTTTCTCCGGTGGCGCAGGTTGTGTTTGAGTGGATCGATCTGGTGTTTTTGATGGTGGTCTGTGAGTTCCTGGGTACGTTCTTTCAAAACTTTTTCGATCGCATTGGGGGCATTGACAAAAGCCCTGATGGCATTGAGCGAGATGGCCCACTTCTGGTCATGGAGGGGCTGGTTGTCGTTGTAAGCGATGATGGCATCGATCGCCCGATTAATTTCGCTCGTTGCCTGACCATAGCGGGAGGCCCGATCACGGCCTATCGGCTGCTCTTGCGTGGGAGGTTCTGGCTCTGGGGGAGCAGTGGGGGTCGATCGGTCTGGCGTTGGAACTTGGTAAAGTGCAGCAGATGTTTGGAGCATCCGCTGCATTTGTTCAATCAATCCTCGCAGCTCGTTCACCTCCTGCCGTAAGTCCTGAATTTCTTCAGAGGGTTGGGATGGCAAAGGGTCTGCCAGCGGAGGTGTGTTGACCTGGGCGATGAGGCGATCTGGTGCTGGTACTTCTTCCGGTGCCGTTGCTTTTTCTGGCCTGCTTGCCTCTTCTGCGCCGGCTTCTGCCTGTCCTTCCCTTGCGCTCGGTTGGGCCAGGTGGGCTTCAAGCCAATCGAGGAGGAGGGTGAGGCGATCGGCCTGTACCCGATCCTGGGGAATGGCCAGGTGTGTGAGGATGGTCTGGAGCCGATCACGGTCGTCCTTCCAGAGGCGGAGGGAGGTGCGCTCGCGTTTGCGATGGCGGGGGGCGGGGAGAGTGGATTCAACCGGAATGCTATCTTCCGGCGGAGGGGCAAACATTTGAATTGGTTCAATCCCTGCCTGCCCCAGTTTAATGCCTTTGCGTTTACCACCCTGGCGGGCAATCACGGCATCGGAGATCTCGTAGTCTGAGTAGTGGCGAGAAGCAGCCAGGGAACGACGGAGCTGGGGATTGGCCTCGTCTAGTACAGAAAAGTGGCCCTGAATCGCCGCCTTAAATTCCGTATCATTGACGGCGGGTGGACAGTACCAGAAGGTGGCGATCGTGGCGTAGATGGCGCGAAACAGGTGGGTGTAGAGGTTGTCTTTTCCCTCACGCTTGGGGACTAACTCAGCAAAGTGGTGGTCACAGGCGCGGGCCACGGGTTGACCATAGAGACGATTCACCTGAGCGGCGGTCAAGTTGGCGGCATCGGGAAGTTGCTGGCGGACATCGGCAAGGCCTGCAATCACCCGATCGGCGGTGGTCAGGGTGGGAATTTCAAAGGTCAGTTCGACCGCTTCTCCCCGCCGTTTGAGCGCTCCTGTAAACCAGACCGACCATTGGGAGGCTTTTTCGAAGACTGCCGTAGAGAGAATCTCACTGGAGCGCCGGCCTGTGAGAACGGAGAGCCCTGCGGCTTTGTCACTCCATTCGGCAGATTCTAGTAGTCTGACGGCCCTGGTGACAATCGCATCGGGGTTGTCGAGGAACTGCACCGCTTCATTGCGATCGGCTACCCGGCCCTGCTTCTGGTCGTTGATTTGGACGTACTCTTCCCGGCTGAACTTGATGAAGTCGAGGGCGAAATGGTCTGGGCCGAAGCGTTGCTTGAGCACCCGTCGCGTTTCATCCATCAGCCCTTGCTGCTGGGTTAAGGTTTTCAGCCCCCGATCAGCCCAGGACTGACGCAACTGCTGGCAAATTGCCTTAGCCTGGTTGTGGCCTCGGGCGGTATCAGAAAGTTGAGCAATCTTTGGAATATAGGTGTTGGCGAGTAAGTCGTCGAGCCACGCACGTTTGCCCATCGGGATGAGGATAATTTCAACTATCCATCATTATAGAGTTATCCATCACCGATGGAAACGGTTATCTATACTTGCTCAATAGCCAGAAATTGCGAGCAACCAGCGTAATTACCTGGTTTGAGAATCCAGATTTCATGAAGATTTTGGATATTTTCATACTGCTTAATAGCATCTTAGCTTTCCCTTAAACCCTGCATGGGAGCTTATGCCGCAGAATCCTTTAAGAGATTGGTTGATGCAGAACTAATCCTCAGCAATTCTACCTGGAAAGCTTATTTGCACAGTTAATGCCTTACTGTGCGATTTTTTCGTGGGAATTCTACCAGGACTCATCTTGCACCCTTAGGCTGGTCAATTCCATTCACTTTCTACTTCTGATATTTGCACTGAGAACTGGGAGATTTTGGTTATATGGCCCTCAATCGTGGTGATATCGCATTCGTTCAATACAATGCTGATGGCACTGATAACTTTGCATTCGTCACTCTTGTCGATATTCCGGCTGGCGAAGTCATTCTCTTTACTGATAACGGTTGGCTGAATACCAATGCTTTTCGAGCAGGGGAAGGAACCATCACCTGGACTGCTCCGGCTGGTGGTGTAGCGGCCGGAACGGTTATCACGATTTCTACCACTCCTGGCGCTTCCCTGGGAACGGTGACTGAATCTGGCGATCTCAACTTTTCAGCGGATGGTGACCAGATTATTGCTTATCAAAGCATGAGTGGTGTAATTACCCCGATCGCGGCGTTGAACAATGAAGGGGTGGCCGTTTTCCAGGCCGATGCCAGCAATTCTAATACGAGTGCGCTTCCCCAGGGCTTGGTTCTGGGTGAGAGTGCTGTTGCCCTGAATGAAGTGGATAACGCAGTATACACAGGGCCTACGAGTGGAGACAAAGCCAGCCTCCAGGCGGCCTTGAATAATCCTGCCAACTGGACTGGGAGTGATTCTGTCAATCAAACGTTTTCCGGTAGTTTTTCGCTCGGCGGCGGGGGAACAGTACCTACCGTCTCGATCGCCGCTACGGACGCGAATGCGGCCGAAGCCAGCACAACGGTAAACCCCGGTACGTTTACTATCAGTCGCACTGGCAGCACTGCGGCGGCCCTGACAGTGAACTACACCATTGGTGGTACAGCGACTAATGGGATTGATTACAACCGCCTGGCGGGATCGGCTGTGATTCCAGCAGGACAATCCTCGGTCACAATTAACCTGACTCCCGTAAACGATGCCACCAGCGAAGGGAACGAAACCATTCTTCTCACCTTGACCGATACGGCGGCCTACGATCTGGCTGGAACCGGTACCGCCACCGTCGCCCTTGCCGATAATACCAGTGGCAACCTGAAGAAAGTGGGAGGGGTGACCAGCGCCAATGGGGCAGAAATTCCGGCTTTTGATCCGATCAACGATCGCCTGTTTGTTGTAGCCGGTGCCACCGTGGATTTTTACACAGTCAGCAATACAGGCGCGTTAACTCTCGCAGGCGCACTGATTCCGGGGTTTGCAGCTCCCGCCGGAACCGAAATTCTGCCGAACAGCGTTGCCGTCAAAAATGGCATTGTTGCAGTGGCCTACGCGATTCGGGAAACCGCTTCAGGGACTCAGCAAACGGGCAAAGTTGCCTTTTTTAATGCCGCTGACAACAGCTTTATCAGGGCTGTAGATGTGGGAGCATTACCGGATATGCTGACGTTTACCCCCGATGGCACTAAGGTATTGGTGGCCAATGAGGGGGAACCCAACGAAGATTACTCCGTTGATCCAGAGGGTTCCATCAGCATTATCGATATCTCTGGTGGAGTGGCTAATCTGACCCAGAGTAATGTAACCACGGCAGATTTCTCCGCTTTCAACGCTCAAAAAGCAGAATTGATTGCTCAAGGGGTACGAATTGTTAAACCCGATGCCACCGTGGCTCAAGACTTTGAACCTGAATACATTACGGTATCCGGCGATGGGCTGACGGCGCGAATTACCTTACAGGAAAACAACGCGATCGCCGTACTGGATCTGCAAACGGGGCAAATCACCGAGATTCAACCCCTGGGCCTGAAAAATCACAACCTGCCGGGCAATGGTTTAGATACGGGCGATCGGGATGGCAGCGGAAACACGACGTTGCTCAACATCCGTAATCAGCCCGTCTTTGGGATGTATCAACCAGATGCGATCGCCAGCTATACGGTCAACGGCCAAACCTACTACATCACGGCCAACGAGGGCGACGCCAGGGTGCGCCCCACTGGGGACGGCATTATTTCTGGCGTGAATGAGGCTGGCATTTTCAACGAAGAGGTTCGCGTCGGCAGTAGTAGCTACGTTCTCGATCCAACGGTCTTTCCGAATGCTTCCACTCTCAAGACGAATGCCAATCTGGGACGGTTAACCGTCACTACAGCTTCCGGGGATACGGATGGAGATGGAGATTTCGATCAAATCCATGCCTTTGGGGCGCGCTCCTTCTCTATCTGGGATAGCAATGGCAACCAGGTGTTTGACAGCGGTGATCAGTTAGAACGAATTACGGCGACTCAAGTGCCCAGTTTGTTTAACTCCGATGGTAACTTCACCTCCCCCAACTTTGATACCCGCAGTGATAACAAGGGCCCAGAGCCAGAAGGAGTCGTGGTGGGGGTGGTCAACGGTCGCACCTATGCGTTTATTGGCTTAGAACGGGTAGGCGATGTGATTGTCTACGATGTCACTAATCCCACCAGACCAGAGTTCATCGAGTACATCAACACCCCTGAAGATATTGGCCCCGAAGGACTGACCTTTATTGCAGCGGCGGATAGTCCGACTGGTAAGCCCCTGCTGGTGACGGCCAACGAAATCAGCAAAACCGTTGCGGTCTTTGAATTTACCCCACCTCCGGCCATCTATGACATTCAGGGAGCCGGTCATACCTCGCCTTTTGTCGGGCAACGGGTCAGCGTCAAAGGAATTGTCACGGCCGTAGACTCGAACGGCTTCTACTTTCAGGATGCCGTTGGAGATGGCAACAGCGCGACCTCCGATGGTATTTTTGTCTTCACCAGCAGCCGTCCTACGGTGACCGTTGGGGATGAGGTACGGGTGACCGGGAGCGTCAGTGAATTCATTCCCGGTGGAGCCAGTACAGGGAACCTTTCCACCACTCAAATTGGAGGAAATCTGACCATCACCACCCTGTCTACCGGAAATACCCTGCCCACCGCTGTGGTGCTGGGTGTCGATCGCACACCGCCCACGGAAGTCATCGACAATGACCAGGCGACGAAGTACAACGTGCTGCAGGGGGGTGGCGTGTATGACCCGATCAACGATGGTCTGGACTTCTACGAGAGTCTGGAAGGGATGCGGGTGACGATTAACGATGCGCTCGCCGTCAGCGCCACGAACGAATTTGGCGAAATCTTTACGGTCGTTAATAGTGGCGTGGGGGCAACCGGACTGAGTGATCGGGGTACCATCAACATCGCTCCCAGGGACTTCAATCCTGAACGGATACAGGTGCAGTTTGACAGCGGTATCCTGCCCGGATTCAGCCAGAATGTCAATGTGGGTGCAATCCTGGGGGATGTGACGGGGGTGGTTGGTTATAACTTTGGCAACTTTGAAGTCAATGTGACAGAAGCGTTTACCCCCGTAGCTGCTTCGACTCTGACTCCCGAAGTGACCCAATTAGTCAGTACGGTCAACAATCTGACGATCGCCAGCTACAACGTTCTCAATCTCGACCCGAAGTTAGAAGATGTCAACAAGGTCAGCGGTAATACCCTATCCCAGCGCCAGAGCAATGTGGATGATGACACGGCCCGCTTTGCCGAAATCGCTCAGCAAATCGTCAATAATCTCAAGGGTCCAGATATTCTGGGCTTGCAGGAAGTGCAAGACAACACGGGAGCCGAGATCAACGATGGGGTTATCTCTGCCTCTGACACCCTGCAAAACTTGATTGATGCGATCGTCGCAGCGGGTGGCCCCAGCTACCAGTTCATCGATAACCCATTTATCACGGAAGGCGCCAGCGGTGGTCAACCCGGGGGCAATATTCGCACAGCCTTTCTATACAACCCCGATCGGGTCAGCCTGGTGGCGGGTTCTGTCCAGACGATCGGTAGTCAGGTAGCGGGGGGAGCCTTCGAGGGTGCCCGCCTGCCCCTGGTTGCCACCTTCACCTTCAATGGTCAAGATGTCACGGTCATCAACAACCATTTCTCCTCCAAGGGAGGAAGTAGCCCTCTGTTTGGCGCGAATCAATCGGCCACTGATTTGCAGGAAGATCCCGCCATCAACGGTAGTCTGGATCAGCGGCAGGCCCAGGCTGCAGCGGTGAAGGGCTACGTGGATAGCATTCTGGCAAATAATGCCGGTGCCAATGTGGTTGTGGTTGGCGATCTGAATGAATTTGAATTTATCTCGCCCTTGAATATTCTGGAGCAGTCCCTCACTAATCTGACAGAAACCCTGCCAGAGAACGAACGCTATAGCTACATCTTCGAGGGAAATTCTCAATCGCTGGATCACATCCTGATTAGCAGTAATCTATTCAACCAGCTGAATGGATTTGATATCGTTCACGCTAATTCTGAATTTGTCACTCAGGTCAGCGATCACGATCCCCTGCTTGCCCGTTTCCTGTTTAACAGTGCGCCAACGGCTCTAGCCTTAAGCCCAACCACCATTGATGAGAATGTTCCGGCAAATACAGTGATTGGCAGCTTTACGACAACCGATCCAGATCCTGGTAACACCTTTACCTATAGTCTGGTTTCTGGAGAAGGAAGCAACGATAACAGTGCCTTTCTGATTAATGGCAGCCAACTGCAAATCAATCTCTCACCAGACTTTGAAACCCAGTCCACTTATAGCATCCGGGTTCGTACCACCGATCAGGGAGGCTTGAGCTTAGACAAGGTATTGACGATCGCCATCAACGATGTCAATGAGATTTTTGGTGATGCTCGCAACAACACGATTCAGGGAACTGTTGGAGCCGACACCATCTATGGTCGGGCCGGAAATGACACAATCTTTGGTAATGGTGGTAACGACATGATCTTTGGTGAGGAAGGTAATGATCAACTGTATGGGGGGCCTGGTAACGATTATCTCGCTGGGGGTGCTGGCAATGACAAAATCTATGCCTACGGTGGAAACAACACCATCTATGGCGGGGCCGGTAACGACCGGATCGAGGCTGGCTATGGCATCAATTTCATAGATGGTGGAGCTGGCAACGATACTATTATCTTAGGCGGTTGTCACGCCACGATCGCCTTAGCCCGTGGGAATGGGATTGACACCATCTACAACTACTCGGCTGGCTCCACGCGCTTTAATTTGACCGGAGGTTTGATCTCCAGCGATCTTACGATCACAGAAGATGGCAATAACACGTTGATCCGTGCGGGTTCAGAAAAGCTGGCCACTCTGATCGGGGTTCAAGTGAATAGCCTTAACTTTGTGTAGTTGGTGCAAGGATTGAATCCGCTCGCTCCCTTTAGTTGAAGGGAGCGAGCGTTTTTTTTGAATTGAGCTGACGGGCAATTAAACTGAAGATGATTTTGGGGGGGAGGGGTTTCGCCTCAGTTAAACAAATTACAGTCCTGCTTAATCAACCTCATTCTTTTACTCAGTCATAGATTTGCTCCTGGGATAGAGATGGTAGTCAGCATCAGGGGCTACGCTACCAGAATCAATCCGTGTTAAAGTCGCTTGTTTTTAACTTACTCAAACCAATTTTATGAAACCAGTCATTATCGTTCATGGTGGAGCCAAAACTATTTCACAGGACAAAGTAGAGGCCAATCATGTTGGCTGTCGAGCTGCGGTGGAAGCGGGTTGGCAGGTGCTTTGCCAGGGAGGTAATGCCGCCACTGCAGTGGAAGCGGCCATTCGGGTTCTTGAAGCTGATCAGACCTTTAATGCCGGCTTTGGTTCTACCTTAAATAGTGAAGGAGAAGTGGAGGTCGATGCGGCAATGATGGATGGGGAAACCTTAGCCTGGGGGGCTGTGGCAGCTATCCAGGGTGTGCGCCATCCTATTTCTGTTGCTCGGCGAATTATGGATAAAAAGCCTCGGTTGCTGGTTGCCCGCAGCGGTGAACGGTTTGCCCTGGAACATGGCCTGGAGATGTGCGCCAAAAACGAGATGATCAGCGAAGAACAGTACGAGGAGTGGAAAGAGGAAGCGGAAGTTTTAGATCGTCCTAATACGGTTGGCTGTGTAGCCCTTGATGCTAATGGTAATCTGGTTGCTGGTACCTCCACGGGCGGAACTACCGGACAACCTCAGGGTCGAGTGGGGGATACCGCCTTGGTAGGCTGTGGTTTGTATGCGGATAATCAACTGGGAGCCTGCTCAACCACGGGAGATGGGGAATCGATTATTCCAGTTGTGCTGGCTAAGACCGCGATCGATGGGTTAGCAGGCGATCGCCACCCGGATGAGGCCGCACAACGGGCGATCGACACTTTAGTGCATCGGGTAGCAGGGGAAGCAGGTTGTATTTTGATCGATCGCCATGGGCGTGTGGGATGGGCCCATAATTCCCAGGACATGGCAATGGCTTATAGAACCGATGGGTTGTCTGAAACTGCTTTCTTTAGCCGTAAAGAAAGGTCATTTGTTGATGCTGTCTGAATCTATAGCTTTTCCCATGTAAATAAGGTACGGGAAACGGGGTGCAGGGGTGGAACCCCTGGCTGGGGGCGCAGCCCCCATACCCCCCTGTATCTCACTAGCGTGAGAAACGCTGTATCGGTAAGAGGCTGTTTTAAAAGCTGCTTGCCGGGTATCAAACCGAACCGTTCCCCCTTAAGTCTCCCTTGTTAAGGGGGACTTTGAACTGACTGCCCCTTTCTAGGGGGGCTGGGGAAGGTTTCTGGGTGTTCAATAGAACAGACCGCTCCCTCTTTAAACACCCTTTTAAGCAGAGAATTTATTTCTGGTGTTACTTAGTCTGCGAAGGTTTAAAAGCGATGAAAAGACATAATTTAACTAATTAGGTCCAAATATAAATTCTATATTGAAGTTGAAAATTATCAGTCTATTGCCTTCGGGCAGATGTATCAGGTTATCTCCAGGTTCCCTGTTATTCCATCTCTCTCCGGAGAAGGGTTTATGCAGCAAAAATATAGGACTATAGCAGGAGATTCGAGACATAACTAATTTGATAAACCTGTCTAGTTTAGTCCAGAAGTTTAGCTTCAAAGGCTTGAACCTGAAAACTAAAATCAGTAACTTGTGAATATAGCAACCAGGATATTAAAAGTCTGGTTGTGAAAGAATCAGAACTCCTGATTCACTGATTTGTAGAAACTAAGGTTTGTAGAAACTAAGGAGCGAGAGATGTCTGAGATCAAAATCAATGACCTGAACAATTTGCAACCTGCTGGCGCTGATTTCTTTGCTGATGATGAAGGTTATCTGGCAAATTTAAGCGAAGAAGAGATGAATGTCTGGGGTGGCGCAAACGTTGTCGTCTCAGTTGATAACAAGAACGGAAATGTTTCAATTTACGATATCGGCTTCATTTCCCTACTAGATTCCTCGATCTCCGTTAATCGGTAGTTCTTTCCCTGAAGGGAATTAAGGCTAGGTGCTCTACTGCATTTAGTTAGGAAACTAGCAATTTCAAGAAGTGATTAATTCGTTGGTTTGGCTGATTTGCAGCTGAAAACCAAGAAAACACAATTCAAGAAAATCAAGGAGAGCAAAAATGTCTGAGATCAAAATTAACGACCTGAACAATTTGCAACCTGCTGGCACCGAGTTCTTTGCTGATGATGAAGGTTATCTGGCAAATTTAAGTGAAGATGAAATGGATGTTTGGGGCGGCAGAACCAATGTTGTTGTCTCAATCGATAACAAAAATGGCAACATTTCTGTGTTCGATATTAGCTTTGTTTCCCTGGAAGATTCTTCCATCTCGACCAACCAGCGATAATCCTTTTGAGATGATCAGAGAACTAAACTTCATACTGTCTTTAGTTTAAGAGGTCAGGGTTTGTAGGAAGACTTAATTGCCTTCCTGCAAACCCGTTTTTCGTTCTTTAAAAACAAGTTTAATTATGACTTTCTGGTTAAACTCCCAAAACGTTTTCGATTATTTACATACTTGTGATCTCTATCCTGAGCCAGAACAGGGTCAGGTTGAACAGACGATCGCAAAAAACTTTAACCTGATCGTGAGTTTGTCAGACCAGCAAAAGCTGCTGGTGAAGCAGGAGCGGTATAGCCCCACAGGACAATCGACGGATGAATTTTTGAGTGAATGGCGGATTCAGGAGTTGCTGCGACGGTTTCCAGAATTGAATTATCTCCGCTCATTTCTGCCAGAGGTGATTCATTTTGATCCAGACAATTCGATCATTGTGTCTCGCTACCTAACGGACTACCGCGATTTAGCAGATTTCTACAAAACAGAAAATATTTTTCCGGTGGGTATTGCCTCGGCAATGGGGGAGGTTTTGGCAGAAATTCATCGTACAACCTGCGATCGCCAAGACTATCGAGACTTTTTTACTCAAGGGTTTGCTGGTATTCCTGCCGGTCATCCCCTCACCGTTATGCGACGGTTGGAACGCATCAGTCCGGAGGTATTTGGTGCAGTGCCCGCTGATGGGCTCAAATTTTTTGCCCTCTATCAACGATACGACAGTCTGCAGGGGGCGATCGCAACCCTGCTGGATGAGTATGAACCCTGCTGTTTAACCCACAACGACCTCAAGTTGAATAACATTTTGCTGCACCATGATTGGGAGCAAAGGGCAGGAGTGCGACTGATTGACTGGGAACGGTGCGCCTGGGGCGATCCGGCCTTTGATTTGGGGATGCTGATCGGTAGTTATTTATCACTTTGGCTAAACAGTCTGGTCGTGAGTAAAACCATCGCGATCGCAGAATCCCTCAGTATGGCAGTCACACCCCTGGAGCAACTGCAACCGTCGATGGCCGCCTTGGTGACCACCTACCTGGGGCGGTTCCCAGCAATCGTCGAACGTTGTCCCAGGTTTTTGCTCCGGTCAGTGCAGTTTGCCGGGGTGGCGTTAATTCTACAAATCCAGGCGACTCTCCAGCACGCCAAGATGTTTGGCAACACGGGGATCTGTAGCCTGCAAGTGGCGAAGGGGCTGCTCTGCCGTCCAGAGCAAGCGATCGCAACGGTATTTGGTGTGACTGGCGCTGACATAACCGGATTACAACCGGCTCTGACTTAACTCTCCATCCTGAAATTGATACTGTTATGCAACTGCTGTCCTCTCTACCCAATCAATTTGCAACGCCATCGAACCATCGCGTTCTGAATGTGCTGCATGACATTGCCAGTAATATTCAACTCCAATCCAACTTCTGGATTGGCCATCCGGCCTATAAACCGTTGGAGTTACCAGATGCTGCGGTTGTCTATTTTCAACGCCTGCCTGAGGAGCTACAGCACAGGTTTTGGCGATCGCGGTTACAGGGGTTTCTTTACGGCATTTATTACAACGGCTCGCTACGCAGTAAATTGGCGATCGACCCAAATTCGGTAGGGTTAGAGCCCCAGCAAAACCTGGAAAACAACAGCTTTCAGGGAGTAGATTTGCAATTTTACGATCGCCTGCACGAAAACAACTGGGGAGAAGGCCGGTTTGAATCGGGCTGGCAGGTGTTGCGCCAGGAGAGCAACGGCAGTTTAGCCGTCCTTCGGGATGGATTGACGCTGTATCTCGAACCAGAACGCCATCTCCCCCCAGACCAGCGATCGGTTTTAGTCGGCGATGTGGTTTCGATTCGCCTACCCAAAAATCGCGTGCAAAGTGGATTTTATTTGGCGATTGGCAATGCTACTTCTCCAGCGAGTGTAGACCCAAATTCTCAAACGGTACGCATCTACTTCAATATCAGTCCTGAGGGTGCCGTACTTTTAATGGGGGGCATCACGCAGCACCTGAATGCAGCGAAAATTTCTTTTCAGTTTAAGGCCCTTTACAATCCAGCGGATTACGATCGCTATGATGCAGCGGTCCTCTACATTCAGAAGCAAGACTACGAGACGGTGCGGCTCCTGCTGCAAAATCTTTACGCAGAAGCCCAGGCTCACTTTGGAGAAGAAACACCACTATTTACCAAATTCCTCGCACCCGGGTTAGGGCTGGCTGAAGAACCCAATCAGAAATTTGCTGCCCAGGAAAAGGAAAGCTTTGGCACCCATCGCTGCCGCATTGTCGCCAATGGTTTGCTGGAAGCATGGCAAACGGGTGAAGACTCTCCCGAACAACGAATGCAATCAATCCTAAACCACTTTTCCTATCTTGGGATTGATTTAAGTTATCCCTACTTGAATGCAAACTCAGAAGAGATATATACGCCTCTCACCCTATGCTGATCACAGATTTGGCACCAGAACGGGCGATCGCTCCCGCCCGAGTCCGAGAGCTGAATGCGCGGTTTCCCGACGCAGCCTTACCGTTCTATCGCAAACTGGGGCGGACAGACCTGGCCGTGAGTTGTCTGGGGTTAGGGGGGGGCAGTGGCATTTCCAGCGAAGACACGCTTTATGCCTTTGAGCAGGGCATCAATTATTTCTTTTTCTCCAGCGATCTGCACCACTTTCTCTACAGCCGTATGTCCGATGCCTTAAAGCAACTCTGTGGACGGGGTTCTGCGGTGCGAGACCAGGTGGTACTGGCAACGGTGACTTACAACAAAAGCCCAGAAATGGCTCTGGCCGCCCTGTACGACCAGTTTGCCGAGTTGGGAATTGATTATATTGATGTGTTTTTCTGGGGTTGGATTGGGGCCGATGATGGGCCTCGGTTTAATGATTGCCTGGAACTCTCCAATGATTTGAGAGGTGCCAATTCCGTTTATCAACGGGCGATCGAGCGATGGTTTGGGGTTTCCGAACGATTGAAAAAAATGGGCGCGGTGCGCTATGTGGGGGCCTCATTTCATGATTTCAATCTGGCCCATCAATGGTTGGATAGCCCCCTGTTAGATGTGGTCATGGTGCGTCACAATCCCGCCCATCGCACGGCCCAACAGCAAGTATTTTCTCATTTAGACCCGCATAATCCCCATCGTCCTGGCATTGTCACCTTTAAGTCTGCCGGGATGCAAACCTTTTTGGGGGATGGCCACCAGCGATTGCCCGCCAACTGCTGGCGACCCTCGGTGCCCGATCTCTATCGCTACGCCCTGAGTCAGAACTGCGTGGATGTGTGTTTGACGGGGCTGAGAGAGCGCCAGGAAGTGGATGCGGCGATCGCCGGTGCCCAGCAGGGGAAACTAACCCCAGAGGAATTGGCCTACCTGAGCCTCTATGGCGATTTACATCGCAACCGGATTCGCGTTGAAGACATGCCTCAGAATCGTTTGCTGTATCAAGGAGCATAGACCGATGCAAGAAGCGATCGCCCCGACGGAATTGGAATCCTTACAAACATCCGCCCTGCCCCAGCTTTCCCAGGCCACCGACGAAGATATTCTCGCTTACCTGCGGCATTCGGCCCAATTTGCGGATATTGCGGCGCTGGCGGAACGGGAGGCTCTGACTATGGCCCTGGCCGATCGGCTGAAGCTTACGGTGACGGATGACGAACTTCAGGCCGCCGGGAACGCGTTTCGCTTAAAGCATCAGTTAGTCGGAGCGCAGGAAACCTTTGCCTGGTTGCAACAGCAACGGATTACGGCAGAAGAATGGACGGCAGGAATTCGTATCAAGCTACTGGAGCGCAAGCTGAAGGATCTGCTGTTTGCTGGACAGGTTGATTCCCAATATCTGAACAACCGCAAGGACTTTAAGCGAGTTGCCCTATCCCAAATTCTGGTACGAGATCTGACGACTGGGCTGAAGCTTGTCCAGGCTTTGCAAGAAGAAAATGCTTCTTTCTGTGCGCTGGCGGTTGAATATGGGGTGGGTAAGCAGGCCAGGGAGCAAGGTGGCTTTCTGGGAGTCCACTTTTTGCCAAAGTTACTGCCCGAAATTGTTCAGGCGATTTCCTCTGCCAGGGCGGGAGAAGTGGTGGGGCCGATTCAAACCAAGTTTGGGTATCACATCTTGCGAGTTGAAAAATGGTACCCCCTGCAGCTAGATGAATCAGTCCGGGTGGAAGTGGTTGAGGCCCTGTTTCAGGGCTGGTTGCAGCAACATTAATAAAATCTCTAATGTAATTTTAGACAGCGTGGCGGAGTCGCGCTGTCTAAAATTACAAATTTGGTTTGAATTAATTTGTGATTCTTAGACACTGGTTGCCCGATCGCCCTCCAACATTTTCTCTGGAGACTGATCACTCGTTGATTGTGCTGGATCTTGAATCACCACATCAACCTGGTTTGCCTGTTGTCTTAACCATTGCAAAAATAAGTCTGAAAGGATCATCTGATAAAGGTCACGATCCAGCTTTGGTTGAATAATTTCATCCACCAGAATGAGGTGGGCTCCTTTCGCCGTCACGATGGGTTTCAGCAGTTGGGGTGGGGTTGACGCAAACACAGCGGCGGAAACTTCTGGCTTCAACTGTTTGCGAGACAAAATGCCTCGGTAGCCGCCCGATCGCCGCAATTCCGGTTCCTGAATGTATTGATGGGCCACCTCATAAAAGCTAAGCTCATTCTCCTGAATGGCATAGAAAAGCTCCATCGCCAAGTCTTCGTCATCCAGGGCTACTTCATACATCACGACCTGGGCGTAATCGAGTTGATGCTCGGCAAAAAAGGGTTCCACCTTTGCCGCAAACAGGTGTTGAGCCAGTTTAGACGAGAGGGCACTGACACGGACAATGTCTTCAAATTCATCGGTTGAAAGGTGGCGTTCCTGCAGCCAGGTCTGGGTCTGGTCCGCCCGCAACAGGTTATGACTGACCCGGAAGGCATCGGCGGCCTGTTGCAGTTCTGCGGGGCTCAGTTGAATGCCAGATTCTTCAGCCGCTGCCAGGACAATTTGCCGGTTGACAATCCCCTCGATCGTCGCTGGCATCTGGCAGGAAAGCTTGATCTGTTGCAGCAATTCTTCCATGGAAATATGAACGGTCGTTAGCATCGCATCACTCCTCTCGCAATGGGGCCTGTCGCAATGGGGCCAGGGTCTAAAGCTTGACTCCACCTGCCTGTAGCTTTTTGAATGGGTCAAGCAAAAAGTCAATAATCCGTCGTTGCCGCACAATCACTTCAGCGGTTGCGGTTTGACCGGGCGTTAGGGCAATTTGCTGCTTGCCGCTCTGCAGGTAAGGCTGGTTCAGGGTAATTTCTAACTCATAGGTTGGCACCTTGGCACCCTGGTCTGTTTCGATTAGTTTGGAGTTGGGCGAAATCCAGGAGACACGCCCTTCCACAATGCCGTAGTCCTGAAAAGGATAGGCATCAAACTTAATTTTGACGGGCATTCCCTGCCTTAAGAAGCCACTTTCCTGGCTGCTCATGTTGGCCCGTAATACCAGGGGTGCCTGTTCTGGGGCAATTTGAGCCAGCGGTTGACCGACTTGTACGACTGCTCCCGGTCGGTCAATTGGTAGTTGAAACAGAACACCTGCGATCGGCGATCGAATCTCCCGCTGTTGCAATTGAAATTTCAGAGCATCAATTTGTTTCTTCGTTTGATTAATCTCTCCCTGCAAGGCTGCGACTTGAGAGTCTACTTCTCGCGCCTGTCGGGTGGTCTCTAAAATAGACAATTCCTGATTGCGAGCATTGCCCTCGTACTGATTCTGTTGCGATTCAATTTGGGCTTCTGCCTGGCGCACTTCAGAATTTGCCAGGGTCAAATCTCGTCGGGCCTCATCGACGGCTCGCTTCACCGCAACCAACTGCACTTCTGAGACGACCCCTTCATCCACCAGGCTCTGATAGCGTTCCACCTCCTTGAGTTCTCTGGCAAGCCGCTCCTGGGCCAGCTTCTGCATGGTTTTGCCGTGGTTGAGCCGTTGTTGGATCTCTTCAATTTCTGCCCGTTGAGCCGATGCCTCAGCCGTACCCTGTTGCCGCTGGGTTTGGGTTGTCACCCCTTGCAGTTGGGTTCCCATAAATTCCAGTTGGGCGCGACGGTTCAGTTGCCCTTCCAGCTTTGCCTGGGCCTGCTGCATCTCCGCCATCGTCAGGTCAGACTCTAACTCGATTAATACCTGCCCCTTTTGCAGCGGTTGCCCCTCTTTGACCTTAATTTCAGCCACTTCTCCGGTCACGGGTGCATCCAGCTTGAAGGTTTTCCCCTGGGGTTCTAACTGGCCTCGGGCGGTGCCCACTTCATCCACCTTCGACAGCATGGCCCAGGGCAGCACGATCGCCGCAAAAATCGCTAAAAAATACAGCAGGCCCCTGGCCCACACCCGCGGCATGGTATCGATCGTTTCTCTGGTGAGCGCAGACCAGTCTTCCCTCGGTTCAGCGGCAGCCACCCTGGAACTATCCGCAGTACCCTCTAAAAGACCGGTGGAGGAACGATGGCCATCTGGTGAATGACCATTGGACGAAAACGGATTGTTGGGTAAATCTGGCATCGTGACCTCGTAAACGATAGAACGGCCTCAGGCAAGGACTAACCCACCGCCGTTAATTGCTGCTGATTGAGATAAAAGTAATGCCCCCGCTTTGCCATTAACTGGTCGTGGTTCCCCTGTTCGATCAGCACCCCCCGATCGAGCACCAGAATTACATCAGCGCTGCGAACCGTTGAAAGGCGATGGGCGATGATCAGGGTGGTGCGATTTCTGGCAATGGTGCCCATATTGGCCTGGATAATCCGCTCAGATTCCGCATCCAGGTTGCTGGTGGCTTCATCCAGAATCAGCAATCGGGGATTGCCCAGTAACGCCCGGGCGATCGCCAGTCGTTGGCGTTGCCCGCCTGACAATAGCCCCCCGGCCTCTCCAATCTGGGTTTCATAGCCCATGGGCAGGTCTTTAATAAATGAGTCGGCTCCAGCCTGGTGGGCCGCTTCGATCACCGTCTCTAACCGGGCAGTTGGGTGAGCAATGCTGATGTTTTCCCGAATCGTGCCGCCAAACAAAAAGGTATCCTGATCCACCACCCCAATCTGTTGCCTTAGAGATTGCAGGGAAACCCTGGTGATGTCATACCCATCGATCAAAATTGTGCCCTGGGTGGGAGGATAAAGCCCCAGCAGCAACTTGGCGAGAGTGGTTTTGCCCGACCCACTGCGACCGACCAGGGCGATCGTTTGTCCCGGTTGAACCACAAAACTGATGTTTTCCAGAGTGTTACTGTCGCTCTCGGGGTGATAGCGAAACGTGACCTGCTCAAACCGAATCTCTCCCTGAATGGGCGGTAACACCTGGCGGGAGTGCTGGTTAAAATCCTCCTCTGGCTCTGCCTCAATCACATCATCGATCCGTTCCACCGCAATAATCACCTCCTGCAACTGCGTCCACACTTCCGTCAGCCGTCGAAAGGGCTGAATCACATAGGCCAGCAGCATATTGAAGGCAACCAGTTGGCCAAGGGTGAGCTGGTTATGGATCACCTGCCACGCGCCAAACCATAACAGGGCCGCCGTGGCGATCGCTTCAACGGTGGAACTAAACACCAGCAACAGGGTACTGACGATCTGCCCGGAAAAGGTCATTCTCAGGGAGCGATTAAACAGTTCCTCCCAATGCCAGCGCACTGTCTGTTCTACGGCCATGGATTTAACCGTGCGAATGCCCGTAAACGACTCGATCAGGTAGCTGTTTTCGGCGGTATTGGCATTAAAAATCTTGCGGGAAATTCGTTGTAAGACCGGAGTTGCGGTCACGGCCAGCAGCATAAAAGGCGGCACAATCAGCAATACTAATAACGCCAGTTTCCAGCTATACCAGAACATCAAGCCCAGGTAGACAAAACTGGTGAGAAAATCGAGCACGATCGATAGAGATTGTCCTGCCAGAAATCGCTGAATCTTGTGGTTTTCCTCAACCCGCGACAGAATATCACCCACATAGCGAGACTCAAAAAAGCGCAGCGGCAGACGAAAGGCGTGGTTAATGAACCCGACAATCAGGGCTAAGTCAATTCGGTTGGCCGTGTGATATAGGAGATATTGCCGCAGTCCAGTCATGGCAACCCGGAAGAGGCCAAAAATCACCAGACCCAGGCCGATCGCCGTCAGGGTGATCTCACTGCGCTGTACCACGACTCGATCCAGCAATAACTGGGTCAGTAACGGAGTCACCAATCCGAAGATCTGGATCAACACCGAGGCCAGTAACACCTCAAACAGCACAACCCAGTGGGGTTTGACCAGTTCAAAGAAGCGCCAGAAATTAGAATCTGCTTCTTCTGCATCTTTCAGTAAGGCGTTGGGTTGTAAGAGAAGCGCGTAGCCCGTCCAACCGGCAGTAAACGTTGCATGGGATAGCGATCGCTGGCCAATCGCAGGATCGGCCACAACCACCCGATCGCGGGTCACCTGATACACCACGATGAAATGCTTACCTTCCCAATGGGCGATCGCGGGTAACTGCTGTTTTGCCAGACTCTTCAAGTCGGCCCTGATCGGATAGGTGGAAAATCCAATGCTTTCCGCCGCCGCCGCCAACCCCCGCAGAGAAGACCCATTGCGATCGACATTGGCCAGGTCCCGCAAGCGATTGACACTGAACCGTTTGCCCCAATACTGCCCAATCATCACCAGGCAGGCGGCACCGCAGTCGGAGGCACTTTGTTGCTGGTACGCCGGATAGCGATGGGTCATGTGTTGCCACCATTGACCCGCTTTGACTGCTGGACGGGGAAAGTAAATCGTTTGAGGCTTTTTCTTTTTTGGTGCCGCTGCGCTGGAAGGGGGAATGTCAGAGGCGCGATCCAGATCGGCCGCCCAGGCTTTTCTGGGTTTCGCGATCGCATCTTCTCGAATTCCTGTCCCATCGGCCGCCTTGACTTCGAACGGTGACATGATCCGTTCGTTCCAGGCAACGGCCTGCTGATAAAGATGCTCCCGAATTTGAGGATGTTGCCGCATCAACTCCTGCAAACAGTCGCCCGGAATAAACGCCAACCGTAATTGCAGCGAGGCCCGGGCCGCATAAGCTTGAAACAATGCCTCTGGAAATAGGGTCAATTCCCCAAAGGCCTGTCCCGCTTCCAGGGAGGTGACCAGCTGATCATCGTCCCGCAATAACCGAACTTTTCCCGCCAGCACCAGATAAATTCCCGGAGCCGCATTCAAGGATTGCCAGAAGAGTTTGCCCACCCCCGGTTCGATCGTCTCAACTTGTTGCAACCATTGGGAGGAGTCGCTGGTTGACAACGGTTGCCCCAGCACTTGCCCCAGCTGAGTCAGCGCTTGTTCAGAAAATACGGATGGGTATCGAGCCATAACAAATTAGGGATGAACCTCAATCGGATTAATCAGCAGCAAATCGGGAACGATCTCGGGTTGCAAATCCTGAATTGTAATTTCAACCGTTTTAGGTTCAACGGGCAGCAGGGCTTCCTGCGATGCGCCCGCTCGGGTTGAGAGCCCCATTTTCTTGAGTAATCGGTTAATGTGGCGATCGCTGATTTCGATGCCCAATTCCTCTGCTAGATGTTTGCTCAACCATCCGGCGGTCCAGCGCTTGAAGGGATACCCATAGTCCCGTGGACTGTGACTGGCTAGTTCTTTTAACCGATCTAAATACTGGTCATTGACCATTTGGGGATGGCCAACGGGACAGTCCTCAAATGAGTGAGCCTTGCCCTCTCGGGCGATCGTCATCCAGTGGCGGGCCGTCGCCTGAGAACAACCCAATTGGGCGCAGATCTCCGCCTGGGATTTACCTGCATCCGCTAACAGCATGATTTCAATCCGACGGCGATGAGCAGGTCTTGATTCTGTATTTAGCCGTTTCAGCAGCAGCTTGGATTGAAATGGTGTTAAGAGTTGACTTTGCTCCACAATCATCACTCCTCCTGGACGGCGACAGATGCTTCAGCCTGAGATGAAGTAGCTGTCACCATAAATCTGGTTCAGACCAATGGTTTACCTTCACGCTTAGCAGACGCTACGGAGACACCCCAAGACTTCTTTGGCTAAGGGCTCAATTCGGCGTAATGGCGGCTGGAAGTCTGGCCAAGATAAATTGTTGCCAAACTTCCCCCCGCTCAAATCCTGCTTGACGTTAAAGCCGCGTTTCATCCCGACGATCGATAATTGTCACGGTGGGATGGGAAGGCCCAGTCTGAGCATCCTCATCCTGATGGCGGTGGATCCGATCGCGGTCTGGAGCAGTATGGCGTTCCGAGGTTGCAGGGTTGGAAGGGGCAGTCCCCGGGGTGGCGACAACTCCCCGGGGAACTGCGGCACTCGACTCCTGCTGGACAACCATCGGATCGTATATCCGCCAATCTTGAATGTTGCGACGGTTGAGAATGGAGGCAACCCGGTTCAGTTCCTCTTCTGTACCCTGCACAATCACCATGGATTCGCCATGCTCCAGGCGATCGTGGTAAAAGCGCGCCTGTTCTGCAGGAATGCCTAAACGGGCCGATTCAAACCGATCGCGCAGCTCAACTCCAGTGAAAGCATCACGCCGTTGAAACTGATTGGCAACCAGGGTAATCTGGCTGAGGGGAAACCCAACACTTTTGAGATCGAGCATGCCATACTCCGCATCTCCTAAGTTGGAGAAAAAGCCAACGGCAAATTGTTTGCCTGGAGTTGTATGGGTTACAACCGTTGTTGGCTGAGGGGGTACGCTGGAGGTAGAAGTCATCGGAACGGCGGCAGAGGCAGCATGAATTGCGGGAGAGGTGGTCGAAGTATGGGGGATTGGGGCATCGTACACTTCGTAGTCTTCAATGCCCCGACGATGCAGAATGGTTTCGGCTCTGGCAATCTCGGTATCCGTCCCATCTATGATGACGAGATACCCTCCCCGAGAAATGCGATCGTGATACAGGCGAGCCCGTTCTTCGGGAATACCCAGCCCGACTAAGGCACCGAGTAACCCACCGGATACTGCACCGATCGCCCCACCCGCTAAGGTCGTTGCCAGGGCTGTTGCCGTTGCCCCCGCCAGCATAATTGGCCCCACCCCCGGAATGGCCAGAGTACCGAGACCCACCAGCAGGCCCGTAAGCCCCCCTAAAGCACCCCCAGAAACTGCACCGATCGCAGCTCCTTCATCGGCTTTATTTCCCACCCGATCGCGGATCTCAGTACCGGCAATCTGCTCATGCTGGTCAGCGTCACGGGTAACTACGGAAACTCGACCCATGGGAAATCCAGAATCCCTCAATTCATGGAGGGCCTGTTCTGCCACTGAGCGGTTTGGAAACACACCAATGGCGCGCCGGTGTTTTCCGGCGATCGGTCTACCAGCCATCATATATGCTTCCGATCGACGCAGTGAAGCATGGTCTTGCTCATTCATGGTGTAAAGGTCTGGATCGTGATCATAGCGGTAACTATGGCGATCGTAGGCAGGCCCAGTTCGGGCGCTACTCGCAGGACGATAGATACCCCGGACTCGTTCTTCGTAGTCATAATCCACCGTCCCATACTCAGGTAAATTCTTGACCTGGTCGCGAGTCAGCCCATCTACATAGACACGGTGATTTTTTTCATCAATCCGTGAGCGCCCAACGGGTAACAGCACTTTCTTACCCACAGACCAGGCTCCCGTATTCATCACGAAATAGCGGAATTGTCCCGCATCATCAACTAGCAGATCCGCCACAGAGCCAACTTTTTGACCGTTACTGTAGACATCAAAATTCAGAATATCGTAGTCCCCAAAATGCCGCCGATAATTGGGGTCAAAGTCTTTAATCTTATAAAGTGGCATTGAATTGCCTCCGTTTACAACAGACAAATCCAGGTCAAACCGTCCGGCTCGACTAAAGCAGGTAAATTCCTGGGTTGATCAATAGAAAAATTGAAATGATTCCTTGGGACAACTGAACCAGAGCGTTGGTTAAATAACCGTAATCGGCTAATCTGACCCAAGATTATCAACCGATGGCTCTACTCCCCTCTATCTGTCGTAATACCTCGCAAAGTGATTGAAATATTGTGCAAACCTATGCAAATTATTATTCGTGCTTGCAAACTATTCTTCGATGATTGCTGCCTAAACCCTATTCCGCCAGCTCTCGCGCAATATCCATTAATCGATCGATAATTCTTTGATTTTTGTCGTTCTGAGTTCCGTAGAGTCGGGCTGAGAACACAGTGATAATCTCTAAAATATCTTCAGCGATATCATCTTCAAAATCTTCCAGAGAGTTGATATTCATGATCACAACTTCAGTCTGAAAGTTTTCACACAATGCAAAGATCAGGTCCACACCAAATCTGAGCAGGCGATCGCGATTCGTCATCAATAATCGCTCCACATCCCCATCACAGATCCGCTGAATCAGCTTTCTCAAACCACTTTTACGATAGTTCACCCCAGAGCCCAAATCCTGAATCAGCTCAAACTCCCAATCGTACTTCATACATAAAGATTGAAGCTGATTAATTTGTTCCTTCAGTTCTTTTTTTTGGCTGGAATGGGAAACTCTAGCGTAAGCAATCGTGATGCGTTCTGAGGTGGTTTTGCGTGGCACGAGCCCCCGTAACTCTGCCAAATCATAGCGACGATGTCCCGAAGGGGTACGCTCTACGGTAATTTTTCCCGCAGCTTCCCAACGGCGTAAAGTGTCCCGCGAAACTCCTAATTCTGCTGCAGCCTGGCCAATTCCAACTTTCATACGGTGTATCTTAACAACCCGGAACATGCCGCAGACATCATCAAAATTGCATAGGATTGCACAGATTTTTAGTTCATCCGGAGAGTTACCTCCCGGGATGGATTTAAGTGAATTTGTTCATCTTAAACACCTTTTTTAAGCCAATTTTGGCTGATTGGTGGGGCAGTGGTCTAAAGCTCCAGGTTTCTCTACTTGTAAAAAAAAAGCAGGAGAGATCAAGCTAGCTCAGGGCTCAATTATTTGGAATTAACTTTATAAACAGTCATACTTCATGTAAATTCTTTAACTCTTATTTATTTCGGTCAGTGACCTGGTGAATACTACAGATATCCCTGACAGTGACCGTTTTGCTGCTATGTTGTTGCATCCTACCCAACTTTGCCTGGAACAAATTTTGAGACAAATTTATAATGTGTCTCAAGAGATTCAGTATGCTTCTACTTTGGAGGCTGCTTTAGCCGCTGCAACCATTGGTGCTAAAGGGATTTTAGGCAGCGATCGCACCATTATCTACCGCTTTTTACCCGGTGGAGATGGAGTTGTGCTCACGGAGTCCGTGGGGCTGGCATGGCAACCGATTCAGGGGCAACTCATCTATGATCCCTGCTTTGAGACGAAATGGCATTTACTTTACCAGCAAGGAAAAACTAGTGCGATCAACGATCGGGAAACAGCAAACTTGGCATCTTGCTATCTAGAATTGTTGACCCGTCTTCAGGTGCGGGCCAATCTGGTTGTACCGATTTTGCTACAGGCCGGGGATAAAAATCAATTACCAGAACTCTGGGGGTTATTTATTGCCCATCAATGCGGCAAGCCCCGGCAATGGCAACCGCTGGATGTTGAAATTTTGCGGCACCTTGCCATGCAACTGGGCGCAAAGATTCCAAGTCTGGGTTCTGATTCGCCCATCATTTTGTCCCATAAATACCCAGATTCCTCGATCGAACAAGGGGGCAGTCGCAGGGAAGTTGAAGCCGGAAGCGGCGGCCCGACCCACCGTCCGTCTGCTGAAGCGAGGGCTCAGGATTGTAGTGAAGTTGTCTCCCTGAAAGCGTTTGATTATTTACAAAACCCGGTCTGGGTGTTTGATATTGAACGGTTGCAGATGCGATGGGCTAACCTGGCATCCCTCCCCCTGTGGAATGCGATCAGTCGGGATGAGCTACTAAATCGAAATTTTAAGGATACCTCGGAGTCCACACAAATTCGCTTACAGAACTACCTGCGACAATTTGAACAGGGCAAAACGATCGTCGAGCAATGGACATTCTATCCGGGGGGGCAACCCGTTTCTGTACAATGCCGTTGCTCTGGCATCCCGATTGAGTCAGGTCGATTGGCGATGCTGGTGGAAGGTTCGGTAGAAATAGCCTACCTGATCGATCAAGACACCCTGCGATCGCTGGAAGCCCTGCGCCACACGAAGGTCATGATCTCGCTTTATACGCTGGATGGGGTGCCTTTACTACAAAACCCGGCAGCCTTGCAGTGCTATGGGGACACCTCCCATCCCAGCATAGGACAGGAAAATGTCTTCCTGCGCCATTTTGTCGATCCAGGGGTGGGAGAGCAGGCCATGGCTGCCCTGAAGACCGGAGAAGTGTTCAGCGTTGAAACCCAGGTATTCACATTGGCAGGCCTGCGCTGGCATGGCATAGATGCACGGCGGGTAAAGGATCCGGTAACGGGAAACTCGACAATTTTAGTCAATGAGAAAGACATCACCGTTCAACAAACTGCCCTGAACGATCGTCTGCGAGCAGAAGTGGCACTCCAGCAAAAGTCTGAACGGCTTGCCACGATCATTACGGTGCAGCAAGATATTGCCCTGAATCATCCCAATCTGGAAGCGGTCATGGCATTGATCGTGGAACATGCTCAGCAATTGACCCATGCAAGCGGGTCTGTGATTGAACTGTTAGAAGGAGATGAATTAGTTTACCGAGCAGTCAGTGGGGGGGCGGTACCCCATTTAGGGTTTCGTTTGAAAGCTGCCACAAGTTTATCGGGACAGTGCATGGCTGCAGGAGAGATCTTGCAATGTCATGATGTGGAAAATGACCCACGAGTTGATTTGGTAGCCTGTCGGCGGATTGGGGTGCGATCGATGGTTGTGGTTCCCCTGCGCGCTTCCGAGGGGTGTGCTGGTGTATTGAAGGTGTTTTCTCGGACGATCGCTGCCTTTACTGAGCAAGATATTCAAACCTTACAACTGATGGCAGGGTTCCTGACTGCCTCGCTGCAACTGGCGACCGAGTTTGAGTCTAAAAACACCCTGCTCCAGGCCTTGCAGGAGAGTGAAGAACGCTACCGCTCCGTTGTCACGGTGATGGCAGAAGGAATCGTGCTGCAGCAAGCGGATGGACAGATCACTGCCTGTAACAATAGCGCAGAACGAATTTTAGGTCTGACTCAAGATCAGATGATGGGGCGAACCTCGATTGATCCACGCTGGCAGGCAATTCATGAAGATGGCTCTCCTTTTCCGGGGGAAGTTCACCCGGCAATGGTGACCCTGCGAACGGGCGAACCGCAGTCAAATGTAATTATGGGCGTTCGTAAACCCGATGGCGATCTCACCTGGATTTCCATTAACTCTCAACCTCTGCTCCGTGCTGGTTCATCTCTTCCCTATGCAGTCGTCACTTCATTTATTGACATCACAGCCCAAAAACAGGCAGAAATGAATCTCCGTTACCAGACAGAACGGGAACGGATGATCACGGCAATTTCTCAGCACATTCGTGAATCGCTTGATTTAAATTCAATTCTAAATACCACAGTGACTGAGGTACGTCACTTCTTACAGTGCGATCGCGTCATCATCTACCGCTTTAACTCGGACTGGAGTGGTGTTGTCATGACCGAATCCGTGGCTCCCGGTTGGAACACTATCTTGAACATGGAGATTCGGGATACCTATTTTGTTGAAAATCGTGAAAAAGCCTATGTGAATCGAGGCAGTCAGGCCCGGGACAATATTTACACCGCTGGGTTGAGCCAATGCCACATTGAACTCCTTGAAGCACTGCAAGTCAAAGCCAAACTGGTCGTTCCCATCTGGCAGGGTGACACCCTTTGGGGGTTATTAGTTGCCCATCAATGCGGTCACTTCCGTCACTGGCAATCCTTAGAGCGTGACCTGCTCCTGCAATTGGCTACCCAGGTAGCGATCGCGATTCAACAGTCTGAGCTTTACCGTCAGGTACAGCATTGGAATACCCATCTAGAAATTCAGGTACAGGAGCGTACCGCTCAACTTCAGCAGGCCTTGGGGTTTGAAGCCTTATTGAAACGTATCACCGATAAGGTTCGCGATAGTCTGGATGAACAGGAAATTTTGCGATCGGCCGTACAGGAACTGGCCCTGGGGTTAGAAACCGTTTGCTGTGACACGGGCATCTACAATGCCGATCACACCACCTCTACCATCGTCTACGAATTCACACACCACCTGTCTGCAGCTCAGGGCAAAACCTTTGCCATCTCAAGTGCCCCCCACACCGAAATTTATCAGTTCTTGCTACAGGGGCAGGTTTGTCAATTTTGTGATGTCGCTCCAAGTCCCCTGCGTTCTGATCAACTATTGCTAGCAATTCTTGCCTGCCCCATCATGGATGACCAGGGAGTCCTGGGTGATCTCTGGTTATTCAAACCTTCGGAAGCGGGGTTTGATGATCAGGAAGTGCGATTGGTGCAACAGGTTGCCAATCAATGTGCTATCGCATTACGTCAATCTCGCTTGTATCACGCTGCTCAGGCGCAGGTAGAAGAATTAGCACGGCTCAATCAACTCAAAGATGATTTTCTCAGTACTGTCTCCCATGAGTTGAAAACACCGATGTCCAGCATGAAAACGGCAATTCAGATGTTGGAAATTTGTTTGCGCCCTCTGGGGGTCTTTGAGCCAGAAACCAGTCCCATTAACCGCTACTTCCAAATTCTGCAAACTGAATATCACCGGGAAATTGGACTGATTAATGACCTGTTAGATCTGGTTCAAATTGATTCTGGAACAGATCCTCTAAACCTCTCTCCGATTCATCTGCAATTCTGGATCGCCCATGTGTTAGAACCCTTTGTCGATCGCACCTGTGACCAGAATCAACATCTGGAGATCGTGATTCCAGAAGACTTGCCACCGCTGACAACGGATCTTGCCTATCTCAAACGGGCCCTCACAGAGTTGCTCCATAATGCCTTCAAATACACGCCCTCTGGAGAAAACATCACCGTTTCAGCCCGGTTATCATCCAGTCAGAGTAGAAACTTTATACAGATTGAAGTGAGCAATACCGGAGTAGAAATCCCTGCCTTAGAGCGCGATCGCATCTTTGATAAGTTCTACCGCATTCCCAACAATGACCCCTGGAAACACGGCGGTACAGGGTTGGGGCTATCGCTCGTCAAAAAGATCGTGCAACGGTTAGGTGGAGCGATTTGGGTGGAGAGTTGTCACTCCCTCACCCAGTTCATCCTCCAACTGCCAGTAGAGCGGCCTTCCCGGGAAATGAGTTGATGTTGAGCCTGCCCTTGTTCCTGGTGAGATCCGGGGAGGATGGGGGTTCACTCCATTTTTCTTATCTTTATCTACATGGAAAAGGTCGTACCAGCAAGTCAACCACCGGCCGGTAGGGGAAGGAATGCCCAGAAAGAGTCCCGCGCTCGTAAGGATGGTTCTCTAGCGCCGGGGAACCAGGGCGATCGTTTCCTGCCGACAAACTGCCAGTATCCGCTGATCATTAGAACTCACCTGCTGGAGCGGATACAAATTGGCTAACTGTGCCCTGACAGCCTGAGTTTCTGATTCCTCTGGCACCAGTGCCTCAACGTCTAATCGAGTCCCCTGGAGATCTCCAGTGAAGCAGGTGAACTCAGATTGGGGGGAATAAAAGGCACCGACCACCTTACCGTTACTGCGTTCAAAAACGACGTAGTTGCGAGTGAGTTGATTGGGCTGAGGGGAATCGCCGAAGAGGTAGACCCCGTCTACCAGGGGGGCAAATTGATTGTTAGAAGTTTGCTGAAGAGCCTGAGCCGTTTGCTCTCGACTGATACTGAATAGGGCGACTGGCAGTAGAGTTGCGATCGCGAGGAACGACCATTTGTGCCGATTCAAGGCAGGTGGAATCATTGCTGCTTCTCCTTGCATTACGGTTTAGTCAGATTAACCTCTCCTCACATCACCTCAAAAAGCAAAACTAATTAGAAACTATTCCATCAATCCCATTCTCCTGTCTGAATTAGCAGTCTGAAAAAAACTCCCAATCTGGCAGATGCAAGAGTTGGGATCTGGGTGATGGAATGAACAGTGAACTGTGAATAGGCTCTAGGCTACCGAGCTTATCTATTGAACTCCTCCTCCTTTCAGGCAGATTGGGTTTCAGCCCATGGGCAGATGAAGCCGGAATCTGAGCCAAATCCCTGGGTTCACTGCACTCGATTGGGGAGCGATCGCCCTGATTGATTGAAGGCAGCAAAGGACAGCAACAAGTATACTAAATCAGGTTTTCTGATCCATAGATGGCCCGATCGCGGCCCTGCTTCTTGGCTTCATAGAGGGCGCGATCGGCATGATTGATCAACCGGGAAGGCGAGGATTGATCGTCAGGAACGAGGGTTGCAATACCCAGGCTGAGACTGACCTGCCCCAGGGGAGACTGTTGATGGGTCAGGTTTAAGGCTTTAACGGCAGCACGAATGCGTTCTGCCACTTTGAGGGCACCTTCAGCTGTCGTGTTCGACAGGATGACGGCAAACTCTTCGCCACCATAGCGAGCCACCAGATCCTCCTCTCGGTTCGCAGTCTGCCGAATGGCGGTTGCAACCTGCCGCAAACATTCATCTCCGGCCGGATGACCATAGGTGTCGTTGTAGCGTTTGAAGAAGTCGATATCGCACAGAATTAAAGACAGTGGTGCAGCCATTTGACCCAGGCGCTTCCAGACCTGATCTAAATAATCATCAAAATGACGGCGATTGGATGTTTGAGTTAAGCCGTCAACCATGGCCAGTCGTTGGACTTGTTGATAAAGTTCAGACTGTTGGATGGCGATCGCAGCCTGGGTTGCCAGCTGGCTGAGTAAACTAATTTCCAGTTCTTTCCAGTGCCGCGGGCCATTACATTGGTGAGCAATCAGTAACCCCCACAGGTTATTGCCTTGCAGAATCGGAACGACCAGGTTGGCCCGAACATGGTGTTCTGCCAGCAAGTTGATGTGACATTCGTGCAGACCGGCCTTGTAAATATCTTCGATCGCCCGCACCCGTCCCTGCTGGTACTGTGGCACATAGGCATTGCGGAAACAGGCTTCATCGATCACGGTTCTTAAGATCTGGGGGTAGCCCGCTGCTACAGACTCCACGGTGACCACCCCACTCCAATCGGGCTTAAACCGGAAGATGATCACCCGATCGGTTTGAAGAAATTGGCGCACCTCCTGGACGGTTGTGTTCAAGATTTCGTCCAGGTCGAGGGATTGGCGAATGCGTTGGGCGATCGCCCCCACTAAGCGTTCCCGTTCGGCCTGTTGTTGTAGTAACTCAGCTGTGCGTTGACGCTCCAGAGTGCGGGAAATGCTGTGGGCCAGCGCCCCTAACTGGGTGATGATGGGTTGAGGTAGAGGCTGAGTCAGGAACAGGGATAGAACACCCACCGTCTCATGATCCAGTACCAGAGGATAGCCGGCAAAGGCAACCAGTCTTGCTTGAGAGGCAGGGATTTTCTCGTTCAACGAAAGTGCTTCAGATAACTGATTGGTGTGGAAGGGTTGTCCCTGTTGCAAAATCCATTCGGTTTTGAACAACCGGATCGAATCCAGGGGTAGGGTCTTGCCGGCACTCGCCTGTAGTTCCAGAGTATCCGTCGTGCCATGGCGCATCCATACCCCGACGAAGGCTCCACTCAGGTGCTCGGTCAGGGCCGTCGCACAGGCCTGGAGCACCGTAGCCACCGATTCATTACGATTCAAAATTTCTGCGATCGCCATGGTCAGTTGGGCTAACTGCATTGGGTCGATAAAGGACTGTTCAGCGCCTTGCTCGAATACTGGCTCTAATGGTGTATCCAGCCCCTGATACTCAGATAGTGGGGCCAGGCGTTGGGGCTCCTTGAGGGGAATTGCAATGGAGGTCGAAATGGGGTCAGACTGCAGGCCCGGGGGGGAAATTAATTTGCTCTGGAGGAACTGGGTTGCCCGATCTCTGGCCAGTGGCTTGCTAAACAAATAGCCCTGCACAGTATCACAGTGATTCTGCCGCAAGAATTCTAGCTGTTCTACGGTTTCAACGCCTTCGGCAACCAGTTTTAGGTGCAGTCCATGACCGAGGGCAATGACGGCCGAAATGATGGCTCGATTGCTGGTATGTTTATTCAGGCTTTGCACAAAGGATTGGTCAATTTTGAGGGTATTGACTGGTAAGTGCATCAATGCGCTGAGGGATGAGTAACCCGTTCCAAAATCATCCATCGCAATAGGAATGCCTAATCGCTGCAAGTCTCGTAAAATTGCCACCGCTCCATCCCTATCCTGCATGATCAAACTTTCAGTGACTTCCAGTTCTAAACAGTGAGGTTCTAATCCGGTTTCTTGCAGGATTTGGGCGATCGTTTTCACCAGATTGGGCTTTTGAAACTGTCGCGCAGATAGGTTTACTGAAATGCGAAGGGGGGCCAGACCGCTGTCTTGCCACAGGCGATGTTGGCTACAGGCGGTGCGAAGAACCCATTCGCCAATCTCACAAATCAAGCCATTTTCTTCCGCTAGGGGAATAAACTGAGCTGGAGGAATCATCCCCATCTCAGGATGCTGCCAGCGCACAAGGGCTTCCATTCCCACCACTTTCCCGGTTTTCAGGTCAATCTGGGGTTGGTAATGTAACAGCAATTCCTGGCGATTGAGGGCTTTATAGAGATGGTTACCCAGCAACAACCCTTCCAGCGATCGCTGATGCAAGCCTGGGGTATATACCAGGTAATTGTTTTTCCCCTGTTGTTTTGCCTGATTCAAGGTAGTGTCGGCACACTTAAGCAGCGTTGCAGCATCTTCTCCATCGTAGGGAGCCAGGGCAATCCCAATGGTGGCAGTGATATGGAGTTCATGGGCATCGATCTGGAAGGGCGCTTGAAGGGCCTGCAGAATTTGCCGGGCAAGCTGAGTCGCTTCTTCTGCAGAGCGAATTTGGGGCAACAGGACGGTAAATTCATCGTCTCCCCAGCGGGCGATCGCGTGGCTTTCCCGCAAACATCCCTGTAAACGTTGGGCCACTGCCTGCAAGAGGCGATCGCCGGTCAGGTGCCCTAAGGTATCGTTAATCAGCTTAAATCGATCGAGATCCAGCAGTAACACTGCCAGCATTCCACCTTGACCGTGAATATTGACCAGGGCCAGTCCCAGCAACTCATCAAACAGGAGCCGATTGGGCAATCCGGTGAGTAAATCGTGGGATGTGTGATGGTGTAATAAATCCTGCACCCGTTGTTGCAAAATTGCGATACATAACTGCAAACTACAGGCCTGGGCCAGTTTGATTTGAGCGGGTGTCCATGGCTCAATCTGTCCCGATTTAATTTCTCGCCAGGCGGCAAACGACTGACGCGGCCGCAAGTTTCGCTCATCCGGGTCAGCATGTCCTGCCCACAGACGCTCTGTTGTAATCTCAGCCCGAAATAGGGTGAGACAACCCACATACTGCTGATACTGCAGGGGAACAATTAAGAGCGAGCGAATTGGGGTTGCTTCAAAGGCCTCTACCAGCGATCGCAATCGAGCATCTCGATGCAGATCATTGAGTTGATAAGTATAGGCCGTTCCGCTATAGCCAGGTTTGCTGGCATTGCCCTGAGATGCCTGCCCCTCTGTTGCTTCAGCCCCGTGACTCCCTTCTCTGAACCGCCGATGGCTGGTTGCCAGCACCCCCTGCCAGTCAATCAGAATATTCCATAGAGGGTCAGTTTCTAACCAGGGATGGGTTGGTTGCACGCCCCAGGTATACAGCTTCATGGCCTGCCCCGTTGACCTGGCCGTGATGTAAAGCCTGCTGCCGGTGGCAGATAGACTTTGGCTAATTTGCTCCAGGGCAACTCGCCAGAGGGTTTCATCCTCTTGAGTCTGGTTCAGCAGGTGGTTGAGCTGGTTCAGGGTAGATTCCTGGAGGGCTTGCTGCTGAGCGTGGTGCATCAGATCGGCCTGAGCGATCCCAATCAATAACTGATCGACCAACAACTGTACCGTTTGCAGTTCTGATTCCGTGAATGCTCGCGGCTCACTATGATGAACCACCAACAGGCCCCAGAGTTGATTTTGGTGAAGAATTGGCAGAGAGATGGAGGCCGATACCCCCATAGCTGTTAGATATTGTAAATGGCAGGGGTCTGCAGCCGAATAGCGAATGTCTTCTACCAGGGGTTGATCCGGCGATCGCCCAAGCCTGTATTGACTCAGCATCTTTCGCTGAGAGGCAACATCCACAATCACCCGTTGTTTTGCTTTGACAAACAACTCCCGCGCCGGGGGAGGAATATCATCGGCTGGGAAATGCAGCCCTAACAGTGAGGGTAAGCGGTTTTGCTGAATCGCTTCTGCTACCACAACACCACTGCCATCTCCCTCAAACTGATAGACCTTGACGCGATCAACTCCTAAAAGCAACTGAACCTCTGAGACGGTCGTTTCTAAAACCTCCTGCAGACTGAGAAATTGCCCCATCCGAATGCTGATTTGATGAAGCAAGTATTCATTGTCAGAAGAGAGTCCCTGCAGCTTAGAATTTGTCATATCGTGACCGCCTTTAATATCGCAACACCCACAACGTGAGATGGTTGTGTTCTCACCTGCCTCGCTTTAACCCGTCAAGCAACCTGCCGCTAAAGATTCAGCCTTAGTATTCCCATTGCGTGTTTTCACGCACTGAAGAGATATTAAAGTTTACATTTAATTCAACCTTCAGGCGGAAGATCTCGCGCAAAAAACGATTGGACAGCACCCTGCTCTAGGCCAACGCTCCTTCATCCTGATTCCTCAGCCTCATAATATAGGCACTCTCGCCTTTCTCTCGCCGTTCCGTAGCGTAATACACAAACCCGACTTTCTCGTAACACCTGATAGCACGCTTATTTTCAGGATGGGGATCAACAATGATCTGCCCTGGCTGATGTCCTGGGATGATCATCTTTAGAAACAATTGGATGGCGGCTGTGCCAATTCCCTGGTTGATGCAATCTATTTCTCCAATAAATTGATCAATCCCAATCACCTCGTTGGACACAATATAGTACTGAAAATAACCGATCGGCCTTTCACCGGATGCTGTAGATTGAACCAAGATAAATCGAGCAACGTCAGCCTCTTCAGTACCATAATGCAGCGCCACTTTCTCTAATGTGTCGTCTCCATCATTCCACCACTGTTTAACATGCTTCCTGGAGAGCCAGGTTAGAAGTAGGGAAAAGTCATTTACTCTGAGGGGCCTGAAACTTAGCACGAGATATTCCGATCGTTGGGTACTTCCATGGATAAAGAGGTTAAATCGTTGACTTAACCCCACCACAAATGAAATCCCTGTTCTCTAAAAATCCATGTAGCTTTCGGAACAGGCATGCCTGGAATTGCAAAATATCTTTCACCTGAATTAATCTCATCTTCTGATACGGTTATAAAAAAACGAATGTCTCTTGTATGGTAGTCGCGGTGAAACCCCTTCACCCCCAAAATCATTTTCAGTTTAATTACGCCCTTCTACTTACTTTCGCCCCCAGGGATAAAAAGGGTACGAGTTCAGTGGGCCTGATTTGAGAGGTATGTCTTTCGGGGTGGGGTGTGATCTATATCACATTCTGGTTGCTTGATTTATGGATTGTCCCTGTTAGGGGTAAGGGGTCTGGCAATTCTATTTTGTCACAATTATTTCACAAGAATCCTTTACCCTTTAAGTAAGGGTTGGTAAAAAATGTAACTGCCCGATGTTTTTAATACGGAGGGCTGAAAACCCGGTTGGGGCCGAAAACTCATTGACAACATTGTTACATGGGTGCTATTTGCCATAGCTTAAATTTAATTGATTGAGAAAGTTCAAACCTGGTGGCGGTTGTCGGCAGTAGTAGCCCTATTGGCTGTTCTGCTATCCATTCGTTTGGGGTTTTTCGGTTTGTGTTGATGAATCTTTGTTTAAGTTGTGAATTTGATCGGATGCAGTGTTGAGAGGCTTGTTCTTTGGCTGAAAAGATGCGATCGATATTGGATAATTACCAGATGCTAGACCCATATAAGAGGAGAATGGGATGGTGTTGAATTTGTGTTCCTTAGAGTGACCTGTTGTGAGTTAAAGATTTTGCCCGTAGAAGGTGTTTGCATCTAACCCAAAGCGAGACAAGTATGATGAATTATGGAAACAGTATCTCTAAGGTGGTACAAGGTCTTTCTGCCAGCCAATTGACAACCCAATTTCAAATCGCTGCCAGATCTCACTTCAGCGGTAGGTTAGATTTTTCCACTACAGATGGAAGGCAGTGGAGCCTTTACTTTAGGCTGGGCCGTTTAATTTGGACGGCAGGGAGTGAACATCGCTTTCGCCGCTGGTATCGTTTGCTGAAACAATTCTGTCCGGCGATTCAGCCCGAATCCCTGCATCTTCGAGAAAAAGATTTCCCATTCTATTGGGAGTATCTGGTGCTGTCGGTTCTATTCAAACGTCAGCACATTCGTCGCGAGCAGGCGATCGCCCTGATTCAGGCAGTGGCCTGCGAAGTCTTGTTTGATTTGCTTTATGCCGGTGAGCAGGTGACTGAAAGTGGCTGTGTGTATCAGAAGCAGGAAGAGTTTAGTGACCCGATCGCGCCCTTCAATGCAGAACAGTTGCTTCTTCAGGTACAGCGAGACTTAAACGACTGGTATAACGCTGGCCTGGTTCACTATTCACCCAATGCGGCACCTGGAATTAAACGTCCCGAGGAACTGAAACAATCTGTCTCTGCCAGAACCTATCAAACCCTGGAAACGCTGATTAATGGCAATGCCACCCTGCGGGATTTGGCCAGGGCAACGGGGCAGGAATTGCTCAATCTGACTCGCGTTTTGGTTCCCCATTTTCAACGAGACTTGATCGGGCTGAACCAGATCCCCGATCTTCCCGGGCCCGGTAATCCGATCAACCAGGAAACCCCGAGCATTAGCCCCAATCCAGATGCCCCCCTGATTGTTTGTATCGATGATAGCCTCCAGGTTTGTCAGTCCATGGAGCAGATTATCCAGTCTGCTGGCTATCGTTATCTCAGCATTCAGGACTCGGTGCATGCTCTGCCCCTGCTGCTAGAAAAGAAGCCCAATTTGATTTTTCTGGATCTCGTCATGCCGATCGCCAGTGGCTATGAAATTTGTGCCCAGATTCGTCGGATTTCCCTATTCAAAACGATTCCAATTGTAATTCTGACCGGCAAAGACGGGATTATTGACCGGGTACGGGCCAGGGTCGTTGGGGCTTCTGACTTCCTGGCAAAACCGGTGGATGGGGCAAAAGTTTTAGACATCGTCCAGCAACACTTGCCCCATGCCCCGTCCGTTAGTGCTCCGCCGAATCGACATCCTGCTGGGAGTTCTCCTCACAACGATAGCTACACCATGGGTGAAACCACTGCGCTATTGATTCACCAGAGTATGCAGAACATTTCAGCATCTCTGTAGTTTGTTCTATTCAATGCCCCTAACACCTCATTCATGAGCATCTAACCCTATGAATACCGTTCTACTGATTGAAGATAGTTTGACAGAAACCGAAATGCTGACCCGCTATCTGCAGCAGGCTGGTCTGCTAGTTATCAGTGCCAAGAGTAGCGAGGAAGCACAAACCCATTTGAACGGACACATCCCCGATCTGATTGTGCTGGATGTGATTTTACCGGGACAGAGCGGCTTTGAACTTTGTCGGGAGTTGAAAACCAACCAGAACACCAAACAGATTCCGATCGTTATGTGTTCGACCAAAAATACCGACGTAGATAAGATGTGGGGCAATATGCTGGGAGCCGATGCCTACTTGCCCAAACCGGTGAATCAGACCGAGCTGTTGCAAACCGTCTGTCGTTTGATGGGGAAAGTGGCATGACCCCATCGCCCCTCTCTGACGATGGGAGCCAGAAGCATGCCCATCTCCTGCAATTAGCTTATCAGGGGGATGGAGCGGCGATCGCCACCTTAATGAATCGCCACCTGAACCGGCACCAGATCACAGCCAGCGTGACCTGGGAAGGCAACCGGCTCCATGTTTTGCTGGAGGCGGCCCGAATCCCAGATACCGAACCCCTCGTCTCTGTTATCTACCGAACTATCCTGAAACTGCAGGTTCCGACCCTCAAGGCCTTAAAGGTGAGTTGCCAGAAGCCGGGTAGCCTGGATATTGTCTGGAGCCATGAACAGTCAATCACCCCCAATCTGGCTGGCGATAGTGACCTGTTACAACCCCCCCCCGAATCTCCCCAACCGCCTGTCGTGGCCCCCATCTCCCTGGCAGACTGGCTGAGTCAGAAGGCCCAGACCTCCCTGGCAGAATTGATCCAACCGCTCTCAGATTTAAAGGAACCTGAGTCTGCGGAGCGGTTCCTGCGGTTTTCTTTCAGTCCCTCAGAAACAGCCCTGCTCGCCTTAGGCAGTATTCGGCAGGTGCTGCAGGTGCAGTCCCAGAGCCTGTTGAAAGTACCGGACATGCCCGGGTGTGTCGTCGGGATCTGTAACTTTCACGGCGAAATGCTCTGGATGGTCGATCTGGGCCTGCAACTTGGCTTCCAGGGAAGCACGATCGGTCAGGGAAACCGCCGATCGCAGGCCGGAATGGCGATCGTGATTCAATCCCAGGGTAAATCCCTGGGACTGATTGTGCCCCAGGTGATTGATATTGAAAGCCACGATCTGACCCAGCTCCAGCCCGCTACAGCAGACCTGTTTCCAGCAACCCTCCTGCCGTTTATCCAGGGTTACCTGGTGCGTTCCAGCAGTCCTGTTCTGGATGCCAGTACTCTGCTTGGCGATCGACGGTTACAGATTCATGCTGCCTGGCTTACCCCACGCTGACTGCTGCAACGATCGGTCATAACCGCCCCCTACCTAACCCGCTTAGCCCGATCCACCAAGCACCCCTGCCGTGGTTCAAACGGCGTGCAGTTTTATTCCATTCATCCCACCCCATAGTCCTTAGAGGTTAAAATCCGTGACCCATTCTCCCTCTCAAGATTTGTTTGCGTTTTTCGAGAATCCGTTAGAAGATCCCTCCCTGCTGGATAGTCGCTACGCTGCTACTGCCACGTTTCTCCCCCTGCAAACTCATGACCCCAAGGAGCCTGGAAGCCCGTATCGCAACCATCTTCCTTCGGGGAATGGCAATGGGGGCAATGGCAATGGTGCCATCTCCGCTGAAAATGGCCATCGCTTCAGCCAGAACGGCTCCAGGGATTTCAATCAGACTGAAAAAGCGGCCGTTCAAAAGGCAGTAGTAGCCATTCAAACGATCGGAAAAGAGGTGGAGAAGACCCAATCTGCGATTAAAACCGAGTTGACACAGCTGGGCACGGCCCAGAATTCGGTGATTGCCGAACACCTCAATAAACTCGATCAACTACCTTCCCTGCTGAACCGCTTGGAGCAGTTTGTGCAACAGCAGTTTCAGGGGCAATTGACACCAACCCTGCAGCAACAAATTGCCGCGAATCGCGAATGGCTAGGTGCGATCGCCCAGCAAATGCAGCAGGCAGAAACCCAGGATGGCCTGTTTACCATGATTGTCGGTGAAATTCGCAATCAGCTGCGGGTCGATCGGGTGGTTGTCTTTAACTTCGATACCGACAACCAGGGCACTGTCGTAGCAGAGTCGATCGCCTCGGGTTGGACTCCTATGCAGGGCGAAGCACTTCCCGCGATTTTGTTTGGGGCCGAAAATGCCCGGGAATACAAACGCCGGCAGATAGTTACCCTGTACAACCAGAACTCGGAGCGGGTTTTTGCCTACCAGCGTCAACTCCTCGATCGGTTTCAACTGGCCGCCAGTCTGGCCATTCCCCTGGTGCTGAACGAACAGATCCAGGGCCTGTTGATCGTCCAGCAATGCCAACAGCCCCGCCTCTGGCAGGAACCAGACATTTATCTGCTCACCGACATCGCCGCCAAACTCTCCCTGGCATTGCAATTCGTGCAATTTAAGGGCCAACTAAAACAGGTTGCAGCGCGGGAACAGGCGATCGGTAAAGTGATCCAAAAAATTCGCAGTACGGTGGATGTGGATGCCATCTTTAAAGTCACGACCCAGGAAGTCAGCCGCCTGCTGAATGTGGAACGGGTGACGATTTACAAGTTTCGTCCCGACTTTTTTGGCGACTTCATTGAAGAAACTATCTCTGGTAACTATCCCCGTCTGGTGGGTAGCGGTTGGGAAGACCCCTACCTGAGTGAGCATCGGGGCGGCCGCTTCCGCAATAACATGCCCCTGGTGGTGGAAGATGTGCGGGTGGGCGAGGTGCTGTGGGAAGGGGGACGGTTAAACCCCCAGGCTCCCCGCAAACCCATGACCGATTGTCACATTGAAGCCCTGGAATACTACCAGGTACGAGCCTGTGCCGTGGTGGCCATTTTCCAGGGGCAGGAGTTGTGGGGGTTGCTCTCGGCCTTCCAGAACACCGGAGCGCGGCAATGGGAAGAGGCCGATGTGCAACTGTTGATGCAAATCGCCAACCAGCTGGGCATCGCCCTGCAACAGGCGGAATTTGTGGCCCAGGTGAAAGCCAAGGAAACCCAACTGGAGAAATCCGTGGCCCGGGAAAAGGCCGTCGATCGGGTGATCCAGAAAATTCGCAGCACCTCCGATCTGCAATCGGTGTTTAAGCTGACGACCCAGGAAGTCAGCCGTCTGCTGAATGTGGAACGGGTGACGATTTACAAGTTTCGTCCCGACTTTTTTGGCGATTTCATTGAAGAAACTATCTCTGGCAACTATCCCCGCCTGGTGGGTAGCGGTTGGGAAGACCCTTACCTGAGTGAGCATCGGGGCGGCCGCTTTCGCAACAACGAACCCCTGGTCGTAGATGATGTTCATGCCGGTGAAACCTACTGGTCCGGGAGCCGGATGTATCCGGACATGCCCCGTAAACCCATGACCGATTGTCACATTGAAGCCCTGGAATACTATCAGGTAGAAGCCTGCGCCGTGGTGGCCATTTTCCAGGGAACCCAGCTCTGGGGCTTGCTTTCCGCCTTTCAGAACACTGGCCCCCGCCAGTGGGAAGAGGCAGAGGTGCAGGTGTTGATGCGAATTGCCAACCAGTTAGGCTTTGCCCTGCAGCAGGCAGAATCGGTGGATCAAGCCCAGACCAAGGCCCTGCAGCTCCAGAAAGGGATTGAACGGGAACAGGCCCTGGCCCGGGTGGTCAACCGGATTCGGAATACCCTGGACATTGACACCATCTTTAAGGCGGCAACCCAGGAAGTCCGCAGTCTGTTGAATGTGGAGCGGGTAACGATTTACAAATTCCGCCCCGATTTCTTTGGTGATTTTGTCGCCGAGTCGGTGACGGGCGGCTATCCCAGCCTGACGGGAAGTGGTTGGGAAGATCCCTACATCAGTGAGCATCAGGGGGGGAGATTCCGTCAAAATAATCCGCTGGTGGTGAATGACATCCATGCCGGGGAACTGCTCTGGGAAGGCGGACGGTTGCTCCAGGCTCCCCCAAAACCGATGACCGACTGCCATGTGGAAGCTCTGGAATACTACCAGGTAAAGGCCTGTGCCGTGGTGGCAATTTTCCAGGGCAGCAAACTCTGGGGCCTGCTCTCCGCCTTCCAAAACACAACCCCGCGAGTCTGGGAAGAGGCCGAGATCAACCTGCTGATGCAGGTGGCCACCCAGGTTGGGATTGGGATTCAGCAGGCAGAATACGCCCGTGAACTGCAGGAGCGATCACAGCAACTGACAGAAACCCTGGCCCGGGAGAAAGCCTCGAAGGAATTGCTGCAACAGCGGGCGGTGCAACTCCTGACAGCAGTACGTCCGGCCCTGGAAGGGGATTTGACCGTGCGGGCACCCCTGACGGAAGATGAAATGGGGACGATCGCCGATGCCTACAACAACACCCTGCAGGCCTTGCGAAAAATTGTCGTGCAGGTGCAGGATGCTGCTACCCGAGTCAGCGAAACCTCCCAAAATAACAGTAGTGAGATCGCCAAACTGCTTCAGGGTGCCGAAACCGAGACGCAGCAGATGACAGCCGCCCTGGCTCAGATTCGGGCCATGGTGGATGGAACCGAGGCCGTCGCCAGCAGTGCCCAACAGGTAGAACTGGCTGTGCAACAAGCCAACCAGACGGTGCAACAGGGAGATACTGCGATGAACCGTACCGTTGAAGGAATTCAGACGATTCGCCAAACCGTGTCGGAAACCAGCCGAAAAATTAAACAACTGAGCGAATCTTCCCAGAAGATTTCTAAGGTAGTGAACCTGATCTCTGGCTTTACCACCCAGACGCAACTGCTGGCCCTGAATGCGGCGATCGAAGCGACCCGGGCCGGTGAAGCAGGACGCGGCTTTGCCGTCGTAGCCGATGAGGTGCGTTCCCTGGCCCGCCAATCGGCAGAAGCTACAACCGAGATTGAAAAACTCGTTCAGGAAATTCAGGCAGAAACCAGCATGGTTTCCCAGGCCATGGATAGGGGAATTCAACAGGTGGTGAATGGTACCACCCTGGTCAATGAAACTCGCCAGAGTTTGACGGAAATCGTTGCTGCCACGGCCCAGATCAGTAACCTGGTGCAGCATATTACCCAGGCCACCCAGGTGCAAACCCAGGAGTCTCAACGGGTGACACAAACGATGGCGGCGGTGGTCGCGATCGCCGACGACACCTCAACGGCAACCCGGCAGATTGCCACCTCCTTTGACCAGCTGCTCAAAACTGCCAGCGAGCTGCAAGCTACCGTTGGCCGGTTCAAACTGTAATTGTTCACCCTGGAACGCCACCCCGGAACGCCTTATTATGCCCATCCCACCTACTGTTCAGCCGGAAGACTACGCCAACTTCCTGACTGAAGCCAGCGATCTGCTCCAGACGATCGAACAGGAATTGTTTCACTTAAAACAGGACCGTACTACGGTCCGGGTCCATAGCCTGATGCGAGCCGCCCATACCCTCAAAGGCTCGGCGGCCAGTATTCAGTTAGAAACGGTGAAATCGGTTGCCCATGTCCTGGAAGATGTGTTCAGGGTGCTGTATAACCCGGACATCGTAATTGATGCAACGGTTGAAGCGCTATTGTTCCAGGCCTACGAGTGTCTGCGATCGCCATTGCAGGCAGAATTCACCGGCGCAACCGTGGATGAAGTAGAAGTCCTGGAGCGTACCGCCACTGTTCTGTCCCAACTGCAAGATAAACTGGGCGATCTGTTTGACCAGGAGACTCCGATTCCGACCTCGACTGAATTGGGGTTTGACATGGTGCAGTCGATGTTTGAAACGGGAGTAGAGCAACGCCTGCAGGCCCTGGAGCAGGCCCTGGCCCTGGGGCAGGAGCACACCCTGGGCACCCAGCTACAAACCGAAGCAGAGGTGTTTCTGGGACTGGCAGAATCCCTGCAACTGGCGGGGTTTGGCGAGATCGCCCAGACCACCCTGACGGCCCTAGCGGCCCATCCCGAGCAAATCGCCCAGATTGCTTCCCTGGCGATTGCCGATTTTCGTCGCGGACAGGCGGCTGTTTTAGCGGGCGATCGCAGTCAGGGAGGGGCTCCCTCTACGGCTTTGCAACAGTTTGTCCAGCAGCAACAGCCGGGCCTGGGGCAACCGGAGGGGCCGCCGCAGCAAACTCAACCCTCTCCCGAAACCAAACCCAGGTCTTTGTTGCAACGCCTGAAGCAGTTGCTCTTGATAGAGCGATCTTCTCACCCCAAGCCTTCCGATGCCGCCCCCTCGCCCCTGCTCGATGACAACCTGGATGCCTTTTTCGAGCGGATTCAAACCGCCCCAACCCCGGTTCCTCCGGTTCCAACCCTCAAACTTGATTGGTGCGTCACCATGGAAGCCGACGAGCCCCCGCCCCCGTCAGACCTGCCCCCGCCCCCGTCAGACCTGCCCCCGCCCCCGATCGAGGGTTCCCTGGCTGAAGACCTGCCAGAGAGTCCCAACCTGCTTTCTGACCTCCTGCCTGCTTCCCGCGACTCGATCAACCCGACTCCAACCCCGACTGCTTCATCTCCTGCAACCGATCGGCCTCCGATGATCGACCCGGCTCCAACTCCGGTTGTCCGGGTTAACCTGGGGCAACTCGAACGGTTAGATTACCTGACCGGAGAGCTGCTGATCAAGCAAAACCAGCAGACCCTGCAGGATGACCAGTTGCGTCTGGGGGTGCAGGAACTGCTGATGCACTTGCAGAAGCACAAACGAACCCTGAGCAGTCTCCAGGGATGGTCTGATTGGACCCTGGCGATCAATAGTGCGGCCGCCCAACCCCTGCCGGAAGTCATGACAGGCTTTGATGCCCTGGAAATGGATCGGTACACGGATTTTCACAGGCTGGTGCAGTCTGCGATCAATGACCTGGTTCAGCTTGAGATGGTGGGAGAAAGCCTGGAAACCCAAATTCGCCAGGCCAGACAGGCGCGAGACACCCAGAAACGTCTCCTGACCAGCATTCAGGATGACCTGACGATCGCCCGTATGCAACCCCTGAGCGAAACCCTGAATCGCTTACCCCGAGTCTTACAACAGTTGGCAACGGCTCATTCCAAGCCCGTCACAATGGCGTTAAGCGGGATGGCGGTGTTAGTCGATAAGGCGATTGCAGAACGGCTCTACAGCCCGTTGCTCCATCTGGTGCGGAACGCCTTTGACCATGGGATTGAGTCGCCAGATCTGCGCCGGGCCACCGGCAAACCCGCCACGGGACAGATTCAAATCCATGCCTACCATCAGGGCAACCGCACTCTGATCGAAGTCCGCGATGATGGGCAGGGTATTGACTGGCAACGGGTCAGCAAAAAGGCGATCGCCCTGGGACTGGTGAGTGCCGAAACGGCCCGGAGTCTCTCCCAGGAGCAGTTAGCAGAATTTCTGTTTCGATCGGGGTTCTCGACTGCCACCCAGGTTAACGAACTATCCGGTCGGGGAGTGGGGTTGGATCTGGTACAGGCCGAAATACAGGCTCTCCAAGGTACGATTCGGGTCAGTTCGACTCCTGGCCAGGGAACGATCTTCACCCTGTCCCTGCCCCTATCTTTCTCCATCACCCGACTCCTGGTCTGTCAGGATCAGGGCATGTCCTATGCGTTGCCGATGAATACCATTCAGCAGGTAATTTTACCGCAACCGGATCAGTTCACCCAATCTGCGGGGCAGCAGAGGATTTTGCGCTGGCAAACGGAGCAGGGAGAACAGATGGTTTCCGTCCATTCCCTGGCTCGGCTCCTGAATGATTCCCTCGCTCCCACCCCTGCTGATCGATCCTCCCAACCCACTCCAATTATTTTGCTGCAAGCCGAAACAGGACTGTGGGGGTTGCTGGTAGATCAGGTCTTGGGAGAACAGGAACTGGTGATTCGTCCCCTGGGAACGGCGATCGCCCCTCCTGCCTATGTCTATGGCTGCAGTATTCTAAACGATCAGCAGATGGCCCTGGTGATTGATCCGGTGCTGCTGCAGCGATCGCGTAGGGCAGCGGTTGCCCCACCCCAACCGATCGGGGAAAGCGCAACATCCACTTCTCTACCCGTCGTTTCTTTACCCCTGACCCATATTCTGCTGATCGAAGACTCGCTGACGGTGCGCCATAGCCTTGCCAGAACTCTGCAGGAGCAGGGCTATCGGGTTTCCCAGGCAGGCGATGGTTTAGAAGCCTTTGCCTCTCTGCAGCGAGATCCCCAGGTTGATCTAATTATTTCTGACATTGAAATGCCGCGCATGAGTGGTTTTGAGTTTCTCAGCGAGTTGCGTAAAACACCGGCCTTACAGACCATTCCTGTCGTGATGTTGACCTCCCGCAGCGGTAGTAAATATCGCCAGTTTGCCGCCAATCTGGGAGCCAATGCCTTTGTCAACAAGCCCTCCTCGGCTCAAGAACTCCTGCCGCTTCTGGAGTCGTTGATTAACCCATCAACCCTGATCCAGACTGTGCCTTAATTGCTATCTAAGTAGGCAGGCGTAATTGATTGTTGAAAGGGAGAGTGGGGGCGTTGCCCCCAGGCAGGGGGTTTCACCCCCTCCACCCCCAAAATCATCTTTAGTTTAATTACACCCAGCTACTTATCCCAATCTGCCACCGGTTTATCCATGTCTACGCTGACCCCACCGCCCTCTCCCGAGCCCGTCGCCCCGGCGATCGCCTCGCCATCCTGCCCCGCGATCGTTTTTCAGATTGCCGGACAATGGCTGGCCCTTCCCTATGCTGCCCTGCTGCGGGTGGTTCACAGGTCTGCTGTGAATCAGCCTGATCCCTCTGGAACCCTCGCCTACCTGGGGAAGCACCCCGTTGGGATCCTGAATTTAGCTGCGTTTTTGACCAATGCTCCCCAGAGTGACTCGATCGCGGCAGCATCCAACCTACCCTTCCTTGTGGTTGCGGCGGTAGAAACAGCCATGGTTGGTATTCCCGTCAATCAACTGCCGATCCTGCTGGATCTACCCCTGGCCCAAACCCATGTCCTACCGCCCAACTACTACAAAGCAATTTACGGGATTGCCAGCCATGGGATCACCCTGCCCCAATTAGGGACTGTGCTCCTGCTGAATTTAGCCGCGGTGATGTCTGACCCGTTTTAGACTTCAACTCCAGGTTGCAGGAGAAATGACTCGGAAGTTTTGAAATTTATCCTCCGTTGTTTTCAGTCTCTTCTGCGGGAGTGCCGGGAGCGCGGTTCCTCAGGTAATGCGCTACGGAAGCCGGTAACTCTATATCAGGCCGGAGCTGCGGATCAGGAATCGGTTGTAGGGTCGTCTGGTGGAGGGGCAGTTCTCCGGCCCAAACGGGTAAGGCGTAATCGGCGTCATCATCTTTGGGTGGCCCGGTTCTCACCTTGGCTGAAGCTTCCTCCAGAGGCAGGGATAAAACAAGCGTTCCGGCCAGCTCTTGAGGATTCGGTGGCCGCACTTCTGCCCATCGTCCCGGCATCACATGGTCTGTAAAGGCTTTTAATGCCTCCAGTTTTTCGCTGGCCGCTTCAACCAGGGTTGCCTTGCCAAAAATCACCACGGAACGATAATTCATTGAGTGGTGAAAGGCCGATCGAGCCAGCACCAGACCATCCAGCAGCGTGACTGTAACACACACTTCCACACCAGCTTTCAGGGTTCGCAGCATTCGACTGGCAGGAGAGCCATGAATGTAAAGGTAATCTCCAACCCTCCCGTAGGCGGTGGGAATGACAAACGGCTGGCCATCGACCACAAACCCGACCTGGCAGATCAGGGCTTCATCCAAAATTTGGTGAATCAGGGCACGATCGTAATTGCCCCGTTGGGGAAGTCGTTTAATTTGAGTCCGTTGGGTGATGGTGAGTGGGTCGGATGATGCGGCTGTATTGATTGAGTTCATGATGGTTATTTTGAGTGAATAGCAGTTTAGAGGGATAGATTCTGTAAATCCAGGCGCATTAAGTTACTTTCGACAAACCCCAACCGAGCATAGATCGGCTTACCGGAGGGGGAAGCATTGAGCACGGCATGGGTACAACTAAGGGCTTTGAGGTGAGACATAACCTGCTGGATCAATTGAGTGGCAATTCCCTGATGACGATAGGCTGGTTCCACGTAAACGCCCCAGATGTAACCATCACAGCGATCGCTGGCTTTGATGATGTTGGGGTAAGGCCCGGCAAACCGCTGTCCCCCCGCAGAACCAACCACCTGCCCTGCCACCTCTGCGACAAAAGCCTGGTAACCCAGGGTTTCACGGGCCTGGTGAATAAACTGCCGGGTAATCTCTAACCAATCGGCGGACAGAGCGGTTTTTGCCACCTGATTGTCTAACCACATCTGATAAAAGTGTTGGGCAATAAGCGTATCTTCTGCTGGAGTTGCCCCTCTAACTTGAAACCGTTGTTCTTGAAACCGTTGTTGCGTCAGCATGGTGGTCTGGCTGAAATCTCATCACCCAGAGCCTAACCAACTCAAGTGGCCTTCTACAATAGCCAATTTTTTAATTTTGTACCAGTCCACTTGCCAATCAGCCCAACCCTGTAAGTACTTTGCCAGCAACAAACAACAGATAAACTTTACAACTCAACCAGTAATCTAGATTCCTTTCTGGTTCAGCACCACATTATGCTGTTGCTGACTAATCGACTAAGACTTTCATACTTTCATTTACCACAAGGATCTAAGCGACTGTCTTAACAAGTTAAAAATGCTATGGTGTCAAGAATTAAAGACCACCACCTTCACCATGGTTAAAGCAGCTACTCTTTTACTTATCTCGAACATTTTCATGACCTTCGCCTGGTATGGCCATCTGAAAGATTTAAAATCTGCTCCTGTATGGACTGCAATTATCTTAAGCTGGTTAATTGCCTTTTTTGAATACTGTTTCCAGGTACCGGCAAACCGCATAGGTTCTCAATATCTGAGTCTGCCTCAACTCAAGGTGTTACAGGAAATTATCACAATGCTTGTGTTTGCCGGATTCAGTACGGCTTACATGAAAGTACCTGTTACTCGTAACTACTTTTTTGCCGCTATGCTACTGGCAGGGGCCGCTTACCTGATCTTCAGCGATCGCAGCCAACTCCGAAACTAAAGCCAGCCCCATACCTGCATCCTGTCAAAGATTTTCTGCTAACTTAGCTTTAAACTTCAAGGGATCTGCTTCTAGCTTTGCTGGATAATTTGAGGCAGATGATTTGGACTGGAAGTATTATCCTCTTTTTTAAGTCTCCCCTATGGACTTAACCATTACCCTCGATCGCCATTCTTCCCTGTCACTGCATCAGCAGGTGTATGAAGAACTGCGACGGGCAATTTTAACTGGGCGGTTGCTTCCCGGTCAAAAAGTCCCCTCCACCCGTGCCCTGGCCGACAATTTACAGGTTTCTCGTACTACTATTACCCAGAGCTACGATCGCCTCCTGAGTGAAGGCTATCTCGAAACCCTGGTGGGTTCTGGTACCTATGTCTGTACTCAACTCCCCGATGACCTGTTGCACGCTGCCCCCGTCACCCCAGAATCAAACTGCAAATCCCTGCCCCTGCACCTGTCAGACTACGGCGATCGCCTGAGTCAAACTCCCTTTACCTTACAGGCCCCCCCCACCCAGCCCATCAGCTTCCGCTACGGACAACCTGCTCTCCAGCATTTTCCCATCGCCCTCTGGCGCAAATTGCTGTCGCGTTACTGTCTGGCCAGCACCGACTGGTTAGATTACGGCACCGACTTCCAGGGCTACCGACCCCTACGCCAGGCGATCGCAACCTATCTGGGGCGAGCAAGAGCCGTGCAGTGTGACCCAGACCAGTTGATTCTTACCAATGGCACCCAGCAAGCCCTGGATCTGGTGATGCGGCTGTTGATCAACCCCGGTGACCGCCTGGGCATAGAAGACCCCGGTTATTTGAGTGCCCGTCGCATCTTTGCGAGTCATGGGGCAGAACTGATCCCCATTCCAGTGGATGAATCAGGACTAATGGTGGAAAAACTCGCCCATTTCGAGTCCAATTCCCTGCGCTTGGTTTACGTCACCCCCTCCCATCAATTTCCCACCGGCTCTATTTTGTCCCTATCCCGTCGATTAGAGTTACTCGCCTGGGCCCAGCAGCATCCTTGCCTGATCCTGGAAGATGACTACGATAGTGAATATCGCTACCAGGATCGTCCGATTCCGGCCCTGCAGGGGTTAGACCAGAACCATTCTGTCATCTATATCGGCACCTTTTCAAAAGTCCTGTTTCCCTCGTTGCGACTGGGTTATTTAGTCGTTCCTCCCAACCTCGTATCCCTGTTTGCTCAGGCAAAATGGCTCAGCGATCGCCAGCTCCCTACCCTGGAACAACAGGTTCTCACAGAATTTATCGCAGCTGGACACCTGGAGAGTCACCTTCGTAAAATGCGATCGCATTACGATCAACTGCGCCAAACCTTAGTGCAGGCCTTGCAGCAACACCTGGGCGATCGGGTAATGATTTTTGGTGAAAAGGCAGGTATTCATGTCATGGTGAAGTTTCGCACTCACTGGAGTGATGCGGAAGTGATTGAACATGCTGCCCGGGCTGGAGTCGGCTTAATGTCGGCCCAACCCCACTACCTCCATCCCTACGATTGCGGAGAGTTTATCTTCGGTTACGGAGATCTGGATGAAGCGCAAATTGTAGAAGGGGTCGATCGACTGGCTCAGGTTCTAAAAAGTTAGGTAGCAAGTTACAATTAGTTCCAGATTGGCAATCTGTCGCAGGTGAACCGGAGCTGCGATCGCTACTTCGGTTCACCCTAAATTGCAATCATACAAATTACTCTAAGCAAATCCGAAAAACCTCGAGCCGGGTGTTTCCCTACTGTAGATTTTCATCAGTGGGGATTATTCCACAGTCTTCTAAAAAAGTATAACTACCAGAATCGAGATCATCTGCAAATTTTGTCATTAAAGCTTGGAAGCTATCAGCAATAACATTAACTGCTTCAGCCTCCTCAAGATCAACTTCATGATCAATAAATATAATTTGACCAGAATTTCTAATACCTACTGAACTAAGAGTTAAAGAATATTCATTTCCAGTCCCATCTGAAATTAAAGGAATCCATTTGGAATTCCAATAAATTTGATTTCTGTCTGACAAATCTTTCCAAACCTTCCAAACTCTAATGATTTCTTTTAAAGAAAGAAGTTGATGTCCAAGTACGAGATTATCTATGCTTTCATTTTGACCATTATGAATTCTATAAGATTCTTTTACATCCTTTGGAAATTGAATTCCTAGCGATTTCTCTGCTTGATAAATTTCCTGATCACTAGCACCTGGAAGTAGTTCATCAATCATCTCCGGAGCATTAGTAGAAAGCCAATTTTCGATACGAGCCCATATATTTCTCATAGTTCAAAGCCAGTTGGGGATATCAGACTGTTGGACAAGCTCTAATTTCTTCTGCCGGGGTAATTGTTTAATGCGATATTCGATCTGTAAGGCTTCTCGTTTCGTTTCAAACCTCCAGGCCGCAAGCAACTCTACAGGGCAATGGGCTTTAGTATATCGTCCACCCTTGCCCGCATTATGAGCAGCAATTCGCGCTTCGATATCCTTCGTATAACCGGTGTATAGAGAACCATCCACACAGCGAACAACATACACAAAATAACTGACTGTGGCACGATCGACCATTATCCCCTGAAACTCCTGGTCAAGATAACATCCCCAGATCCACCTGAATCTTTGTGTCCACCGGCCTCTGGGGATGGCCAATATCCAGCCGAGGGCCATATACCCAGGCCTGTTGCGGTGTGAAGTGATAAATTCGCCGGGGAGATTCGCCCCAGTAGTCTTCCACGGTTCGCTCCACCGGTTCCCTGCGGTTGACCAGCAAGACCATAGCCGGCTCGATCGCCGTCGGGTCCTCCAGCGCCCCAGCCACTCCATAGAGATAGAGGCCTTTCACACTGCTGTCAGGGTTCACTGAGAACAGAGACACGGATACCCTGCCCCCATTAGTCTCCAGGTTTTGGGAATGGCGCGCAACGATCGTGGAAGCCCAGTAGAGATGCCACCGGTCATCGTAGGCAAAGTATACGGGAGAACTCCAGGGATCTCCTGAAGCAGAGGCTGTAGAGAGGGTACAGTAGAAATTTTCCTGCAAAATGGATCTGGCTTTTTCGATGACTTCGGGGTTGCGGGAATCAAGGGTATTGACCCATTGATTAGCAGCAGTAGCAGGTTCCATCATAGAAAATGGCGGTTATGGCGATCGTAGATAGTCAGCCTACCAGTGGCTGGGCCAGTTTGTACAGGCAGCCCCTCCAAGGGGCAAAATCTCCTGGCCTGGAGGATATCTACTGTCCCATCGCTGCTACCCCTAATGAGCGAGAATTGGGTATTTAGCCATGGCTTCTCTCAGCAATTCAGGTGCTTCTAGCCAGTCAGCCCTATCGAGGCGGGTATACCAGGCAACCTGGGAAAGCTGATTGCTCTGAGAGGGTGGACAAAGTAATGCTACAAATGTAGTGTGTAGATGCCCGGGTTTGTAACACAAAGACAACGGTTTGCCATGATCCGCATTCGTCTCACCCCTTTAAGCTTCAGGTTTCGCTAGAGGTTGTCTTGATGCATCCGTCGCTATTGACCCTGACCCAAACAGCTACTCCAGAAGCAGCCGTTGCTCTGCAGCAAGAGTTACGGAGGTTGGTGGTGCTGGAGGATAATTTCGGTGCAGTGAAAACCGTTGCCGGAGTTGATGTCGGGTTTGAAGAGGAAGACCGCATCGCCTGTGCGGCGATCGCAGTCCTGCGATTTCCCGACCTGAAGCTGCAAGAATCTGTTGTGATTCGTCGTCCCACGACCTTTCCCTATGTTCCGGGTTTACTGGCCTTTCGGGAAGTTCCGGTGGTGATGGAGGCCCTGGCAGAGTTGCAGACCAAACCAGATCTGTTGCTGTGTGATGGCAATGGTTATATGCACCCGCGTCGCTGTGGCTTTGCCTGCCATCTCGGTATTGTCAGTGGTCTAGCGGCGATCGGGGTAGCAAAAACGCCTTACCTGGGAGAGCATGAACCCCTGGCAGCACATCGAGGGGCCTGGCAACCGATTCGAGATCAGGGGGAAGTGATTGGGGCGATCGTTCGCACCCAGCCCAATATCAAACCGATCTATGTCTCCGTTGGGCATTGCATCAGCCTGAACAGTGCGATCGACCTGGTTCTAAAGTGTGCCCCTAAGTACCGTCTACCTGAAACCACTCGTCAGGCTGACCAACTTTCTAAAGGACATACAAAACCAGTCTCTCCCACCTGAGACAAAGTCGTGAATACCTGGCTTATATGGAACTCCCTCTACTCCACTCCTCCGATCCAGTTTCTTACACGGCGCGAATTGTTGCCGCTAAACGGGCGATCGAACAACTCCGTGCTTCCCCTCTGTTTAGAGATCCCTATGCGGCGGTTCTGGCAGGAGATGAAGTCGATGCCTTATTGTCGCGGTGGCAACGGGTTGCTGAAACTCGGGCAGTTCCGTTGGAGCAGGTGATAACCAAACGAACCCGCTATATTGCGGTTCGCACAAAATTTATGGATGACCTGCTCAACTCGACCCTGACTGAGCCTGAGTACAGGCAGGTGGTTATTCTGGGAGCCGGACTGGACACAAGAGCCTATCGGTTGGCCTGGGCTTCGGGGACCACCCTGTACGAAGTAGATTGCCCGGAGGTGTTGCAGTACAAAGCCCAGGTTTTGCAGGATATTACTCCGACCTGTACCTATCGACCTGTAGCTGGTGATCTGGCTGCACCGGAGGCGAAATGGGCAACAGCCATCCTGGAGGCTGGCTACCAGACTACAGTACCGACAATTTGGCTGCTAGAAGGAGTTGTGATGTATTTGCCGGAGCAGGCAGTACACCTGTTACTTCAGACCCTCTGCCAATTAAGCGTTCCTGGTAGTGTTTTGGGGATGGATGGGGTGAAGGTCGGTTCAATTTTGGCCGGACAACGGGCAAGAAACGCCGATCGGGGAAGAGTCGTGCGGCACTGGCAGTTTGGTCACGATGCTCCGAAACAACTGCTGGCGAGCTATGGGTGGGTTGCAGCTGTGAGTGAGCCGCAGGATATTCAGGTCGGTGGCAGGTATCCCAGATCCCTACCGATCGGTACCGAAACCCCAGACCCGGATGATGGTCGGGGAGTATGGCTGGTCAATGCGACCTATCTACCTTGCTAGGGTTGCCCCGTTTTCCATCGGAAGGAAATCGAGGGCAATACAGGGTTCTTCACCGATGACCCAGGCACCATGAGCTGGGCCAACTTCAAAGGCATCTCCAGGCCCAACTCTCATTGCATTTCCGGCAGCGTCTTGAAACTCAATCTCGATGTCTAGCTTACAAACTTGTATTTAGCGCCCACATACGAATTTTGTTCTTATCTGCTGTGGCAAGAGTTTTACCTAGATCTCAATGGTTCGAACATTACCCATTGGCAAGATTGAGAAAATTTAGAACTTCAAACCATCGCGCTAACACTGCCACCAACGATTTGCCAGCCGCTTTTGCCTCTACGCCAAACTCTCATGTAGCGGTAATCACCTGCAAAGGCATTTCCTAAATACGTACCACTCAAGAAGATTTTAGCCGACGCAAGAGCAAAGTATTCGCTCCAAACACGTATTTCTAGCTCTTTAGGTACGAATTCGTGAAACTGGGTACCGCCAGTACGGTGCAAGTCTAAATCCATAGCTTTAGTTGCCAGTTCACCAGTTGGTCCAGCAAAAAGTAGATCATCGGCAATGAGTATATCTAATTCAGATACATCGGAGGTTGACATTGCGGCGTAAAGCCGCGCTTCACACTCGCGAATCTGGTTTTCAATTTCTGAATCCATATTTCCCACTACAGTTCTAACTACACTTATCTATGTTTCATCACTTATGCTTTATCACTAGTCGCTTCATCACCCTGCCTCAACTGATAATCAATCGTCCTATCTACAAATACAATTGCTAGGTACGAAGCCAGCTAACGATTGTGTTCAGCAGTTGAAAATAACTTTGAACTCACTGCCAGCAGATTATTCAATCCGTTGCAACAGCATTGTTATCTAGCAATTGAATCCACGGTTCTTCAAAAAAGTGACGTAAAAGATATCTGAGTACCTCCACTTCTACCACGACTCCTTTCTCCCAGGCCCTAAACTTAATAAAAACCAGAGGAATCTAGCGATCGAATAAGTGCAAGAGCTTTGTGAGAACCCAGCTAACTATTAGATAGTTGCATTTAGAAACGCAACCCATAAAATCGGAGATCGCACCACATAGGTGCAGTACATCCAAATTTCCAAACTTAATTTTGTGTTGTTGGTGAAATACTTGAAGCAGGGGACGTTTGTTCTTGTTGAAAACTTGTTAATCCAACATATCCCAGAAGGAGGATCACTCCAACCAGGGCAACGATCTGAAGAGTTTTTTCAACTGTAATAAAACCACGTAGAAACCTATCCATTGAACTTTGCCTAACTTCTAATAATGATCCTATGTTAGCTCAGCGATCCTCTACTAGATCCGCAGACCAACAAATAGATAAGCTTCAAGTATCTTCCCCGCCGATAACTCAGCAGTCTAACGACCCCAATCACCGGGCACAAACACCCTGTGCAACTCACCAACCACTTGACTTTGTTCCTTTAGCAAACATTTCTGGTGTTATCTCTGGACAATCTGATAAATCAATCGCTTCATCGCTCATCGTATCCAACCGTTGCCAATCAGTTTGAGAGTTGCTGGAAGTAGGTTCGTTGTTCATATTTCGTCGCTTTTCTTGCAGAAATAATACGGGTGCAATCCTCACGCCCTTGCAACAAACCGAATGTGACAAAATGCTGCTCTCCATAACCAATTTATCTCTATTAATAACTTCGTACATGGCTGATAAAATGCCTCGTCTTCAAGAGCCTTCAAAACTACTGTTGCATGGTTTGAAGATTGCAGTTGCATTTTTTCAATCCTGACTTCCCAATCACTACCACCAGCATTACAGGCTGTTTGAATAGCTGTAATTAACAAGAGCGCAAGGCCAAAAGCTTTGACTACTGGTTTCATAGTGGGTAAATAGGTAGAATAGTTCGGCATAAAATCTTAAACTTACTCCTGATGCAGGTGATTTCTGCACAGTACACTGCCTAAAACGAGCTGAGTTGGCCGACCAGTTCGATCTGATCGGAAGCATCTGGTCGCATAACAACGGCGCTTCCTGCTGGGGGAACAATATTGCTGATCGCCGTAATATTGACCTGATGGGTCACCATAATTGTCACCCCAGGATTGTTCCGGTTGGCCAGAATGAACCGCCGCAGTTGCTCTGTTTGAGCCGCCTCGGTACTGCGATCCTGAAAGAAGGAATTGAGCACGGGAAACGGTTTAACCGGGCCCAGCTGGAGCAGGCTTGCCGTTTCTAAGCAGCGGCACCACTGACTGGAAAGTACCTGAGCAACCACAATCTTTTGTTGCCTTACCACCTCACCAATCTGGCTGGCCTGTCTCCGGCCCGCCGAGGATAGGTTGCGCTGGGTTGAGCAATCTCCCAGGCGGAAGTTTGCCGGATCCCCGGTGCCCGGAGCCAGGGCATGGCGTAGCAAAATTACATAGCCTTTGCCCTGACGCAGGCGAGCCCAGATCCTGGCTTCCTGCGTTGGCAGGGCTTTCATCAGCTGGGGCGAGGAAGACTCTGAAGCTGGCACCCCGATCGCCGGAGTCGGGGCTGTAGATTCGGGTATAGCCGCAGAGGGGCCTTTGCAACCGGCTAGCAGAGCCACGATCACCAGCAGCGAACTCAGGGAGGCAAGCCTGATCATCACAGGAAAACCGGGGAAAGGGGTATCAGGCTGCAAGGATGCGACGCACCTGGTCGGCCAGGGTTTGTCCCGCTGAGTCTGCCGTAACAATCTCAATCTGCTCATGGCCAGCTGCCCCCAGGCCCAGGGCGATCGCCCGTTGAATTTGCTCTAACTGCCAGATAGAACCCTGGGAAACGTCAGCAGTGGTGCCCAGGGAACGCAAAATTGCGATCGCCACCACATCTACGGCCACCCGATCAGTTCCCGCTAAAATCACCCCCGGTTTGGCCACTTTGCCAGCCTCCGGGCCACCATTGACAAAGGCTTCTACCCCATCCAGCAGAACCAGAGCCGGCTTGTACACTTTGTTGATCTCGGCAATCATCAGGCGCTGATGGGGCGAAGAATGCAGTTCTCCCATGTAATTGTAAGCATCCCCCGGGACATACTTGGCCACCAACCCCACGGTGTTTTTCAGTGACAGGGTAAAGTGACCTCCAAAGCGATGGGTCTTGAGACAGCAGGTATTGACCAGTGCTCCAGCGTTGAGGGCCGGACGGGCAAAGGCAAACCCCTTCGACCAGTGGGTGCCCTCCGCCGGAAAATATTGCCAGTCTTCCCGACCCAGTTCATCTAAAACGATCGCCTTCAGCCCGTAACGCTCTGCCAGTTGAAACACGCCCTTTGTCTGCATGGCCTGTCGGGTATCGGCCATCCCCGAGCGATCGCCGATCGTGATCGGGCCAGCGGCGGCATTCTGTAACTCCTGCACCAGGGCTTCCAGCAGGGCGGTATCCGTGGCTGCTGGAGCCGGGTCAGCGGTATTGTAATTGGGTTTGAGAAATACGGTCTGGCCCTTGATTCCCTCTGGTTGAAGTAACTCGATCGCCTTGCGGGTGCCTGCCACCCGGTCTTGACTGCGTACCAGAACCACCCGACTTTTGCCCGTCATCCCCGTTGGAGCTGCAGGAGAAGCGGCCGGATTTGCCCCAGGAAGGGCCGCAGCCCCCTCTCCAGTAGCCGTCGTCGAACCGTTACAGGCTATGGAAAACGCAGTACTGCCTGCGGCCAGACCGGCCATGCGTAGAATTTTGCGGCGGGTGTAGGCGGAATGGGAGTTGGATGGGGACATGGCCAAATTCTCTGATACCGTTAGACCAGGATTTTTCGTATTCTAGCGATTGCCTCAGAACTTGGGATGCTAACCCTGACCAGTCTGATGCCAGATAAATTTTTTTTCATCATTTGTTTAATTCGCTTTTACCTGGCTATTTGACACTGATGGTTGTATCCAGCGTTTCTCACGCTAGTGAGATACAGGGGGGTATGGGGGCTGCGCCCCCAGCCAGGGGTTCCACCCCTGCACCCCGTTTCCCGTACCTTATTTACATGGGAAAAGCTATCAGTAACGATGTTTGGGTAGAAATAGAGGCCCTTCAGCCATGGTGATAAGAGGTTGGCAGCGGACGATTTTCAGCGTCCGTACTCGGCTGCTGGTCTGGTATTTTCTGCTGACCACTGGCACTGTTTTTATCTCGATTCAGACAACCTACAGTATTTTTTGCGATCGCATTAAAGTTCAGGCAGAAGACTCAGCCCTGCAACAGGCCAACCAGTTCAATCTTCTGGTCGAAAAGCACCGCCAGAAAGGCAAACAGGGGCCTGGCAACATAGAAACCCTGTTCGATCGTCTGCTCTCCAGCTATGTGCCAACCCGCAGTGAATACGTGATTACCCTGGTGGGCAACCGGCTCCATACCACCAAACCAGAGTTGCCCCAGGGTTTCCTGCAGCAGCATCCCGAATTACTCACGGCCTGGGCCAGGGGCAGCAACGACCAACAGCAACACCTGGCAACCTGGGAGCGACGGCTTTACTACGTGGTCAAACCCGTGGTCTGGCAGGCCACGCAACAGAGCGGGACGATCGTGGTGCTGCAGGACAGTAGCCCCGAATATCAGACGGCCAGAAGCGCGATCGGCCTTGTCATGCAGGTCACCTTTGGCCTGCTTCTGGTTTTCTTTTTACTGGCCTGGGTCACCGCAGGACGGGTATTATATCCCCTGCGTCTGTTAACCCAGATGGCTCACTCGATTACCGAATCCGACATGACGCGGCGGATTCCTGTCCGGGGTCAGGATGAGATTGCAGAACTGGCAACAACGGTGAACGAGATGCTCGATCGCCTGCAGGCCGCCTTTGATAGCCAGAAAGAATTTTTGAAGGATGCCAGCCACGAGTTACGGACCCCAATTACGATCATTCAGGGTCATCTGGAGATGCTGAAGTATCAGCCCCAGAAAGAAGACACCATTGCTCTGGTGATGGATGAACTGGAGCGGATGAGTCGCCTGGTCAACGACCTGCTTTTGCTGGTGAAGGCCGAGCGATCGGACTTTTTGCGCCTGAAACCAGAAGAACTGGACTGGCTGACAGAGGAACTGTATCTGAAAGCTCGCAGCCTGGCCGATCGGGACTGGCGACTGGAATCTAAAGGACTCAGCCCGATTACCCTGGATCGGCAACGCCTGACCCAGGCGGTGATGAATCTGGTGCAGAATGCCATTGGTCATACTCAGGTGGGTGATACGATCGCCCTCGGCTCTGCAGTGCAGGGCAATTTTGCTTATTTCTGGGTGCGCGATAGTGGCAGCGGGATTGCCAGCGACGATCAGAAACGGATCTTTGAACGATTTGTGCGGGCCACGGGAGACTATCACACGGAGGGCCATGGGTTGGGGTTATCGATTGTAGCCGCGATCGTCCAGGCCCATGGCGGTCGGGTGGAACTGGTCAGCCAGGTGGGTCAGGGTTCTACCTTTACGATCGTGCTGCCCCTCACCCAGGAGGCCCTTAATTCGGCTCCTGGTCATGGTCGCCATGCCCTGGGCCCCTCCTCTATCTGACCCGTTATTCAGTTCTTACAAAACCTTTGAAAGCCTGGTTCAAAGCGGTCAATCTGCTTCTCTAGAGAGACGCTGCTGAGAAAACTACGCAGTTTCCCAATGGCTACTCAATTGGGTTAGATAGACAACAAACCTAAAAGAAATATAAAAATTTTTTAACAAAGCCTTTACCGCGGATTTATCCCCTGGCTTAACACTTGAACCTATATAGCGGTCACCCGTAGGTTAGAAACCCCTGCACCGGGATTCCGGCTCAATTCAGCCCGCTATCAATTTCCTTTTTTCTCTGCTCCAGTCCTTACAATTCCTGTGAACTATGAGCAACGTTGACTCTTCGGTTCCCCCTTCAGAACAGTTGCCCCCTGCCCCTGAACTCCCGGCCTCTGAACCCCCTGCCCCCGAAGGGACGGTGTCTGGCCCGTTGTTCAAGAAACCCTGGCTCTGGGGAACGCTGGCTCTGGTCCTGGCAACGGGTGGATTTGCCACCTGGCGATCGCTGTCTCTGGCTCAACCTTCAAACCCTGGCGCAGCCCAGCAAGGCCCACCGCCGCGAGCCGTAGAAACCACTGCCCTGAGTCGGGGGACGGCGGTTCGACCGGTACAACTTCTGGGCCAGGTAGAAGCCTCGGAGCGGGCTACGGTGCGGGCTCAGACCAGTGGCGTGATCCAGGAATTGCTGGTGCAACCCGGCGATCGGGTCGAGCCGGGAACAACGATCGCGGTGTTAGATGGGGCGGATCAGCAACTGGCCCTCTCCCAGGCCGAGGCCCGTCTGGCCCAACAACGCAGTAATCTGGCCCGCCTCACCGTAGGAACCCGGCCAGAAATCATTGCCCAGCGTCAGGGGGCTCTAAGTGCCGCCCGGGCCAGGGAACAGGAGGCGATCGATAACCTGCAGCGCACCGAGGCCCTGGTGCAGGAGGGAGCCTTCTCGCAACGCTTACTGGTAGAAGCCCGAGCGGCGGTGGATGCAACCAGGGGAGCACGTCTGGAAGCCCAGGCGGAACTGGCGGAAGCTCAGGCCGGGCCGATTCGAGAAGAAATCGCAGCGCAGCGGGCTAATGTGGCAGCTGCCCAGGCAGAAGTCAATCAGGCCCGCCTGACTCAGCTTCGCACTCAGGTCAGGGCAACCTCTGCCGGGGTGGTCGAGCGGCGACTGGTGAGTCGGGGAGACTACGTGCAAAACAATGGAGAAATTGTGACGCTGATTGCCGGCGATCGCCTCGACATTTTTCTCGAACTACCAGAGGAACTCACGGGTCGCGTCACACCGGGTATGCCAATTCAGTTAACCTCCCGGGCTCTACCCCAATGGAGCCAGCGAACGACCGTTACAGCGGTGGTTCCCGCCGCCGATTCAGCCTCCCGTCGTCAGCGGGTCAGGGTACGTCTGGAAAACAGTAGACAACGGTTAGTTCCCGGCATGACCATCACTGGCACCCTCGATCTACCCGCCAACCGCCCCAGTTTTGTGGTTTCCCGGGATGCCCTGACCCAGCGCCAGAACCAGTGGTTGGTGTTTGCCATTAGGGAGGGCAAAGCGCAGCAGATTCCCGTAGAGATGGTAACGGATATGGGTGAAACCGTTGCCATTACCAGTAACAAGTTGCAACCCGGCCAGGAAATTGTCCTGCGGGGAGGGGATCTGCTGCGGGATGGGGCCCCGGTGAAAGTCGTTCAGAACAAGTAAAGCTAAGGGTACTGGAGGTCAAACCGATGAATTTTATTGAACTCTCGGTGCGCTGGCGGCATGGCACCTTCGTCCTGTTTTGTCTGCTGGCCATGTTAGGGGTGTTTGCCCTGTTCAGCCTGCCCCTGGAACTTCAGCCTGGCGGCGATCGCCCGGAAATTACGGTAACGACCACCTATCCCGGTGCTGGCCCCACCGAAGTAGAAGACCTGATCACCCGTCCGATCGAAGAACAGATGGAACAGGTATTGGGGGTGCAGGAGATCAGCAGTAGCTCCCGGGCCGGACGCAGCAGCATCACCCTGGAATTTAACCAGGATGCGGATCTGGGCGATCGGCTGGTGGATGTGATCAACCGACTGCAACAGGCCAATAGCTTACCGGCGGAGGCCAATGAGTCGAACGTAGAACTGGTGGGCGGCAACAGTTCCCCCATGATGTGGATTCCGGTGGTGCCTCAGGATGGCAAGGGCAACCCTGACCACTATCGGGATCTGGCGGAGGAAGTGATTGTGCCCCGGCTGCGGCGGGTAGAAGGCACCGGGCAATTCCTGGTGGTTGGGGGCAGCCAGCGGGAAGTGGAGGTCAGAGTAGACCCCAGGGCCCTGGCCGATCGCAACCTGACCATTGGGGATGTGGTACGCACTCTGCAGCAAAATAACCGGGATATTCGGGGAGGGCCGCTGGTACTAGGTCGGCGGGAGTACCGGGTGCGAACCATCAGCCGTTCCCAGGATCTATCCCAAATCGAAGGCTTCGTCCTGCGGCGGGATAGCTCCGGTACGGTGTACCTGCGGGATGTGGCGGAGGTGCAGATGGGGCGCAAGGTCCAGGACAGCGCCCTGGTATTCAATGGAACGCCGACCGTCGCCATTGGGGTGATTCGCCAGGTGGGTGCCAATGTGCCAGTCGTCGCCAGAGGGGTGCGGGAGACGATCGCCCAGCTGGAGACAGAACTAAACCGGCAGGGGGAAGCCCTCAAGTTTGTCTACAACTACGACGAGAGCCAGTATATCGAGCAGTCAGTCGCCCTGGTGCAGGGCAACCTGATCGGTGGAGCCCTGCTGGCAACCATTGTTCTGGTGTTGTTTTTGGGTTCTCTCCGCACCGTGGCCGTGATAGCCCTGACGATTCCCACCACCCTGATTACGGTGTTTATCGTGATGGCGCTGCTGGGCCGATCGCTGAACATCATCAGTCTGGCCGGTTTGGCCTTTGCCGTGGGGATGGTGGTCGATAATGCCATCGTCGTAATCGAAAACATCTTCACCCACATGCAACGGGGGAAGACAGTGATGCGGGCGGCGATCGAGGCCACCCAGGAAGTCTGGGCCGCCATGCTCGGTTCTACCCTGACGAATGTGGTGGTATTTCTGCCGTTGATCTTGGTGACCGGGGAAGCAGGGCAACTTTTTGCCGATATGGCCATCGCCCTCTCCTGTGCCTCCCTGTTTTCCCTGTTTGCCGCCATCACCCTGGTGCCGATGCTCTCCGGCTTATTCCTGGATCAGTCCGAGGCCCAGCGCATGCTATCGACTACGGCGGGGGCAACCGTTATGCCTGCAGGTCGGGGCTGGTTTGGTAAGCTGCAACAGGCGATTTACCGTACCTCTGACCTGTTCCGCCATTTCCAGACAAAGTTAGAGGATGGCCTTGCTGCCAGTGTGAGCTGGTCGATCGGACGCAGAAAAGTAGGTCGCAGGCTGTTAGTCCTGGGTATTCCCGTTGGGTTACTGGGGCTCAGCATCCTGCTCTTACCCCCCGCCGATTACCTGCCCGAAGGCAACCGCAACCTGGTTGTATTACGGGCAGAACCAATGCCGGGAACCAGTATCCCAGAGGCGATCGTTCAGTCTCAGCCGGTGCAAGACTTCCTCCGATCTCAGCCGGAAGTCGAGCGGATCATGTATGTCGATCGGCCGGGGGCTTTGCGGGGAATTGCTACCATCTTGAAGCCAGAATTTGCTACTACCCAGGGTTTAAACCAGATGGTCGATCGGCTGCGGGCCAGGGCCAGCGACTTTGCCGGGTACCGCTTTGTGATTCCGACTCGAATTTCGATCTTCCGGGATCCGGGGAAGGAATTTGAAGTAGACATCGTAGGAGCCGACCTGGAGCAATTGAGTGACCTGGAGCGGCAGATTACGGGCAAACTGCGGGAGTTGAACGGGGTACGGAACGTCCGTTCTAACTTTGTCATGGGAGCTGGAGAAATTCAGGTGATCCCCTATCGCGAGAGATTGGCCGAAGTCGGGCTATCAGAAGCCGACATTGGTTCCCTGGTAGAAGCCGCCCTGGGCGGACGGCTGGCCTCCACCTTTATTGATGGCAAGGAAGAACTGGATGTCTCTGTAGAACTGCAGAATACGGCAGTCACCACCCCAGAGCAACTGCGCCAGCTCCCCCTGTTTGCCCGAGGTCGCCAGATTCAGTTGAGTGATGTGGCAGAAGTCCGGGAAACCACCGGCCCGGATGTGATTAACCATGTCGATTTAGAGCGATCGGTCAGTCTCACGGTGTCTCTCGCCCCCGATGCTCTGCTGGGAACTCTGGTACAGCGAACGGAAACTGAAATTCTGGCTCCCCTGCGGGCCCAGCTACCTGCTGGTTATCGGTTAGTACTGGCTGGTTCAGCGGATCAACTGGCTCAGACCGTTGCCCAACTGGCCAGTGCCTTCGCCTTTTCTGTGTTGATTACCTACCTGTTGCTGGTGGCTCTCTATCGCTCTTTCCTCTATCCTCTGGTGATTATGGCGACCGTCCCTATGGGAATGAGCGGAGCCCTGTTGAGTCTGGTCATTGTCAACCGGGTTCTGGGTTGGGTGGTACCCTTAGACATGATTACCGCCCTGGGTTTCGTCATCCTGACCGGTATTGTAGTCAACAATGCGATTCTCCTGGTGGATCGGGCGTTGCAACTGCAACAGGAAGGGGAGGAGTACGATGCTTCCCTCTACAATGCCACCCGCGATCGATTGCGGGCGATCTTCATGTCTGCCGGTACCAGTGTGCTGGGCATGTTGCCTCTGGCGGTTGTTCCTGGCCAGGGAGCAGAGCTATACCAGGGCCTCGGTATAGTTCTAACAGGAGGACTGGCCTGCTCCACGATTCTCACCCCTACGGTCGTTCCGGCCATCATGGGGCTGCTGCGGGATCTGTCCGATCGGACTACTGCCAGAGCTCAGACCGCACCCAAGCCCAAGGTTCAGGCTCCGCTCTAGTCCTGTAGAGATGCCATGTCAGCCCCAACCGGCGGGGAGAGGTCGCCCGCATCTCCCCACCCAAGGTTGGAGCATCAAGCGATCCAGGCGAACAAATGTTCTTGCTTAATAGAGATGGTTTTGCCAATCTAAAATCCCAACCCTAAAATCCAGAATAGTGTTGTTGGATAACCTCTGCGTGAACCGCATTTTGATCACTGAAGACAATCCCCGCATTACTTCCTTCCTGGAAACGGGACTGCAAGCTCAAGGTTTTACGACAACCGTAGTCGCGTCTGCTCAGGAGGCCACTCGCCTCGCTGACAGCAACCATTTTGACCTGATGATTCTGGATCTGGGGTTACCCGATGGGGATGGTCTGGCGGTGATTGCTACGGTGCGAGGCCAGGGGGAAACCCTGCCGATCGTTGTCTTGACGGCGCGGGATGGAGTGGATGATACGGTGTCAGCTCTGGAAGCCGGAGCGGATGATTATGTCACCAAACCCTTTCGCTTTGAGGAACTCCTGGCCCGGATTCGGGTGCAGTTGCGGAATCGGCAGGTTCCCGGTGTGCGGCAGGAAACCACCTTACGGGTGGGGGAAATCACCCTGGATCTGCTGAGTCGCCAGGTCTGGGTCGGCGATCGTCCGATCGATCTGTCGGCCCGCGAATTTCTTCTGGCTGAGGTTTTTCTGCGGCATCCGTCTCAAGTCTTGACCCGCGAACAACTCCTTGATCGCATCTGGGGCTACGACTATGATCCGGGTACCAATATCGTCAATGTCTATGTCGGTCATCTGCGCCGCAAGCTGGGGGAACATCGGATTGAGACGGTACGGGGAATTGGCTATCGCCTCAAGATCTGAGTTAGCCTTTGCTCTTTTTACGTAAAGGAATCAGCCACCAGATTGTCCCAATCAGTAGAGCAATCAGCGCTGTTCCCATAGAAGACCAGCGATCTCCCACCACTTCATTCAAAACCAATTGAGTGGTCGAGATCAATGCAACGGAGAGGGCGACTGTTCCGGCAATAATAATCTGAGTTGATAACCGTTTGAACCTGACTCGATGTTTTAATGGACGCTCAAGGCGATGTTGAGCCGCTGGAGCACTAAAGCAAATTAAACTGACGATCGAGGCAATAAAAGCAACGATATAAACCCACTTTTCAACCGGAGCTATCTTGGAAAAACCGTCGCTGAAGGGTAAGAGAACAAGAAATCCGGCAAGGATCTGGCTACCCTGCTGCAAGACTCGCAACTCCTGCAACATTTCGTTCAAGCTTCGTTGATCATGGTCACCATGGTGCAGGGTATCTTGCTCCCCAAATCCTATTTCTTGCTCTGCCATTGCCTGCCTGTCCTTTAACTTAAAGCTAAAGGGCGATACGCTCGCCACCAGCTATATAAGTTAAGAATAGATTAAGGGTTGTTCTGTTTGCCAGGCCTGATTGGTGCAGACCTGAAAATCATTCCTAAGACAGAAAACCTGTTCCTCAGTTAGATAGAAAAGCCAGGTAGGGAACAGCCCTGGAGAAGATGATACCTGGAGGCGGTTGCAAAAATCGTAACGGTTTAGATTCCTGGATACTCACCGATTAAGCTTGAAGCAGATATCCATCATGCTCCTGCCCTGATCCCTGCGGTCGGGGTTTTTATTGGCAAATTAAACCAGCTTTGCCAGCGATCGCTCTAAATTATCACGGGCCGGGCCTTCCAGGCTTTGAAAATACTGGGTATAGTAAATCGTCGGACGGTTGAGAAATTGTGTCAGAATGGCTGCCCGCCCCAAACGGTACTGGTCTTCTGGCACCCAGGCATACTCCTGCCGAATCTGGTCTTCGTAAACGGCAAATTCCTCCGGTGTGCGTCCTAAAATCGAGAGATCGATGTCTAAAAGCATTCTGCAGTCGCAGGTTGGCGGGATTTGCTGATGCCTGGTGGCAAGAATCATCGTTACTACCCGTTCAGTTGCGGCAGAATTGATACCCAACTTCTGCAAACAACGGCCTGCCCAGTCAGCACTTTGTTCTTCGTTATCCCTGGCCCGAGGGTCATAGATCCCATCATGAAACCACAGAGCTATTTCTATCTCATCAACCCGATCGCACAGCTGACGTACTCGATCGAGGTGCAGCAGACAGTCTTCTATATGGGCAACCGTATGATACGCCCGATGGGGCTGGGAGTAGGCTGCGAATAATTGGCCAAACAGGGCCTCACTGCTTCCCTGCCCTCCCAGACGCTGTAAGAGCTGCTGTAAGCGGCCTGCTTGGAACATACTCAGAGATCACCTTCAAGGACTACTTTCACTCTTGTCACGGGAGAAATGATTGAAGGCTGGCTCTGGCATTTCTGGTCTGGGCAGATGAATTAATCTGGTTTTCCCTCCTTCACTCTGAGCCGTCACAATCTTTGTTTCTCCGGTGGTGTGATTAATAATCTCTACAATACAACCGTCATCCAGGATTTGTGAGACAAAATCTAGCAATGAACGAAAATCAACAGGATAGCGGAAATCCCGACTTGGCTTAGTTTGCCACTTTAATTTGCGTCCCATAATACTTAATCACAAGAAGATACATCCTGATTTCTACGGTCGGTTCTATACGGAAGTCATACCAGAGCTTTCAATAAAGTGCCCTCAAAATTATCAGAACTTACTAAATACTGGTGAAAATATTTCACTAGAATTACTGATCTTATAGAAGACGCTCAAAAAACTACCGTGTTTATTTTGAATAATTAGCAAGACCCACCCATTAGATTAAAGGCTGCGTCTCCCTGGTACTTGTTGTGCTATTTCGCCTTTTATCAACGACTGGCCTGGTTTTGGGTATCGCCAGTACCGTCCTGCCTGCTCCGCCCCCAGAGCCATCCTGGTTCGCTCAGAAAACCTCAAGGCTGCTGGTTTTCAGCCCTTCTTTTGCAGAGAATATAATCTCAACAGTAGAAAGCAACCCAACCGTATCAGAATATCCCCGCTATCCTCTGATGGCGATTGCTCCCATTACTTCCCACTACGGCCCTCGCTGGGGCAGGCTCCATACCGGGATTGATCTGGGTATTCCGGTTGGTACCCCGGTGGTAGCCTCCCTGTCGGGTCAGGTGATAATTGCCGGTTGGTTAGAGGGTTATGGCAATACGATCGTGATCCGTCAACCCGATGGCAAGACTGAAACCTACTACGCCCATCTGTCCAGTTTTCAAGTGAAAGTTGGGGAGGTTGTCAAACAGGGGCAACTGATTGCTAAAAGTGGTAATTCTGGCAGAAGTACCGGTGCCCACCTGCATTTTGAAATGCGTCAACAGGTGCAGGGCAAATGGCAACCAATTAATATCAATCAAGCTGTAGTCTCTGCTCAGTCCTTGCTGCGGTCACAGTTAGCCGATCGCCAGCGGCGCTAATCAGGCGTTAATCCTAAAAAGCTCTGCCGTTTAATTCTGGATATACGGGAGTAGCTTAACAGTCAACTCCGATACCAGCCGTTCTCTGGCTTGCTTCTGTATCCCGGACAATTAACTTTGGGCTTTGGCTTAAGACCCTGACCCGGAATGAATTGTGACGTAGCAACCTCTGCTCCTGAACTGGATCTTTCTGGGACAGTTTTTGCATCTATCACAAGAGAGATTACTCAGAGAGCAGCCTGGAATATGCTTGTTTAATCAAATTTAATATAGATTTTATGGTCAAAAAGTCGTGAGTTAGTTTGGAGGATTCAGCTAGTTAAAGGTTGGATTTAGTTTAACAGTCGTCAACTTTGCCTCTGGTAAAAGTTCCAGGGATCATCGTCTGCTTGACTGAGGAGCGTGAAGTAGTGCTGCGTTTTGAGTTGGGCGATCGCTCTACTTTGATTTACTGCGAGGTACCAGAATGCTAGATTCCTTCACACCCATGGGAGGTTGGCTTGGCCATAAAAGCCAGTTATTGCCTGAACCGGTTGTTGCGGTTCCAGAAGTTCCATCCAAGGTTAGCAATGGCTTTACCTATGTATTGTTGATGTGGCTGGCCAGCCGCCTTGTGGTTATTGTGGCAATGCAACTGATCGCGCCACTTTTGCCCCTTCAACCCATGACTATCCCAGATGTGGTAAAGCCGATCTTTAACTTTATCCCAACTCCGGGCTTTGAACTGTTTAGCCACTGGGATGGAGACTGGTATGAAAAAATCGCGACTGAGGGCTATCAGTACGATAGTCAGTCTAGTCAGCAACAGTCTATTGCCTTTTTTCCGTTATTTCCCCTGCTGGTTCGGGGTTTGATGCTGCTGGGGTTGCCGTTTTCTTTTGCCGCTTTTTTAATTAACAATTTTGCCTTTTTAGGTGCGGTCTATTTTCTCTTTCGCTGGGCTGCCGAGCAGCATGGAGTCCGGGTTGCCCGTTGGGCTGTGGCGGTATTGGTATGGTTCCCCTATTCTATTTACGGTACCGTTGCTTACACTGAAAGCTTATTCCTTTTATGTACAACGGGCTCTCTATGGGCATTTGAGCAAAAACGTTACCGGTGGACGGCGTTCTGGGCTGCTTTGGCAACGGCCTGTCGCCCTCCCGGCATCGCTCTGGTTATTGCTTTACTGTTAGCGGCCTGGAAGGAAAAGCGCCCTTTTCCAGCCTATGTTGCTGGTCTGGCCGGGTTGGCCGGGATTCTGGTGTTTGCACTTTACTGTGGCATTCAGTTTAATGATCCCCTGGCGTTTCACAAGGCTCAACAGGCCTGGGATAGTGAAAACCTGATGTCTGTTTTTCAGAAGATCGTAGTAGAACGCCGTCCCAGTCTAGATATGGCAACTCGTTTGACTGTACTGGTGGGTAGTACATTCCTTTTGGGGTGGTATCGTAAGACTCTTACTACGGTTGCTTTTCTCTATGGGGTTTCCTCCCTGGCGTTAATTCTGGCTTCTGGGTCTACCATGTCGATTAACCGCTTTGCTTTCGGAATTGTATCCCTCTCCCTGGTTGCGGGGCTTGCCCTGGCTCGACTACCCCGGGTAGGGTGGGGCCTGATGGGGGCTTTTGCAATTGGGTTGAGCCTGTCTTCTATCCGCTTTGCCTGGTGGCGATGGGTAGCTTAGCCTAAAACATCTGAGCCAATCGGGCGATCGGGTCGGGTGGAATTTTGTCACCCTGAAGTAGGGGAAAAGCGGCTTCAACTTCCTGGTGACGACGTTGTATATCAGCGGTGGTTGGGATTTGCTGGGCAGGCTCAGCCTGCCTGATTAACCTGTGCCGCATTTTGTCCCAGGCTGATCTGGTTCTGGTTTGTAGTTCCAGTTCCCAGGGTGGCAGAATAATTTGTCGTCTTTGGGGCAGATAACTCATTTCTCTGTTGCCATAGGCCGGGTTGCTGATAATACAGGTTCCCGCCGGTAAACCAACTAACTCCTCTGGGCTAACCAGGCTGCGGGTACTGACCTCCAGGGATCGGGTGGTACTGCTTCCTGGTTGCCCAGGGCTTCTGCTGCAACTGGTAGTAGGACGGATGATTTCCTCGTTTCCAAACAGTTTACTGAAGTATTCGGCAGATTCGATTTCACCAGAATTGAAGATGAATTTGGTGGCACATCCTCCAATGATTGCGTGGGCTGTCTCTTTACCGTAAACCAACTCAAGCTGAGACTTGTTCTGAAAACCAATGATGCCATTAAACCCATCGGCTCGAGATTCGTTTTCCCACTTGACTAACTGGTCGAGGTACAACGTTGGCACTTCATCAAGCACACAAATTAAGGGATTGGAGCGGCCGCCGGAATGCAGTAAGTTACGGTTAACCAGCATGGTTAAGGCGGTAGCGATAATCGGGGTCACTACATCTCGAATGGTGCGATCGACCCCGAATACAATCATTTGTTTCCCGGTCAAATCTAAAGGTAAGGTGGTTTTACCGGTACAGCAGGCCAACAACTTTGCCATCATCAGACGGGTAAAGTTGAGAGTTGCCATGCCAATGATAGAAGCGGCAGTTTTTTCACTATTTGCTACGGCTAAGAATTGGGCAAAAGCAGTGCGAATCCAGGGGTTGAGAGTTTGTGACTGAAGTAGCCGGGTGGATAACTCGGGGGTACTCAAAATTGTTTGAACAGTGATGATGTCGGCCTGGGGCATTTGTCGGGCCAGCATCAACACGGCCTGAACCAACTGATCACTGGCATCTTCGAAAAAGGGTTCTGTGCTGCCAGGTTGTCCGAGGCGAAAGTTACGATTCATGGTAGTGGCCAGTTGTCTGGCCAGGGCTGCATCGGTTTCCGGTTCGCCGGTCAGGAAATCTAGCAAGTTTAAGACATCGGATTCTGGCAATCCGGGAGCAAAGACGCGTACCTGGTAGCCCAGTTGTTCTGCGTAGGCGGCGATCGCAGAAGTTTGGTTTGGCATTTTAAAGTCGTAGAGAATGATTGGATAACCCTGATCTACAGCGCTCCGCAGCATGGGGTCGATGGCCGAGAAGGTTTTGCCGCTGCCTGGTGCTCCAACCACCATCACTGATCGCTGGGTATCGGGGATCCAGAGCGTCTCTGTTTTGAGGCGGGTGCCGGCCTTGACACTATAGCTATCTTGTAGTGCTGCCGGAACTCTAAAGGCAATTTTCTCACCCATCACTTTGATCGACTGTCCTGCCGGGATGGGGCCGACTCTGGGAGCTAGTGGGTACCGCTGACCGCTCTTAAGTTGCTTCAATTCACAAAACCTGGCGGGATATTCCAGGGTCAGGGGTTTTGTAATCCAGAGGCAGGCCGAACTGGCAGAACGGCGATGCAGTTGTTTGATGGCGACCTTACGAGCTGCCAGGATTTCCTTTTTTCCTGCCCATTTAGCATGGGCCTTCCTATTTGCCCTGGTACTTTTGGCTTGCAAGGAGGGGTTTCCTGAGGTTGCTATTGTTACAATCAGCAGTCCACAAATCAATAGCGTCATTCCCTGGTCGGAGAAGAGCAAAGGACGCAAGGTATTCCAGTTTAAGGGCCATGGCTCTACGGGAGCTATTGTCTGGGTATGGTCCGGTGCGATCGAGGTCATAGGGTCGGGGATAGAGATGGGAATTGGGTCGTTATTGATCACGGGGTTGGGCGATCGCAAATGATGAATTCAAATCCACTTTTACGTTGGACTTTCTAGCTCTAAATCAATCTTGATGGGGGATTGGTTCAGGTTAGGTGTTGCGAACGCCATTTTATGGTGGGGGTTGACAGTTGCCGCAATTCCTCCCTGTTGGAGGGTTTGAGCGTATTCATTTTCCAGGTAATTGGTTGCCTGATCAAAACTTTGACTCAAACTTGTAGCATCCTCTGCCGTTAAATCGTGAGCATTCCATTCGCCGGTTTCAGACAGACTGAAAATGGGATCGGGATTGCTGGGGCGGTTAACCACAATGCTATCTTTCCCGATCGAGACATGGTGCTGATGGCCGGAAATTTTCCAGGCAGGAACAGGGTGGCCTGCACGTTCATGTACCTGCTGATGGGCGATCATGGTTCGATAGGCAGATTGGGCAACTTCGCTCCCCCATTGTCTTTGGGTCCGGGCATTGTGCCGTTCCATCTGTTCACTGAGTTGAAACAGTTTACGCAAGTCCTTTTCGGACATACTGTCTGAAAAAAGAGCATCCTGGTTGATGTAGTTATCCATTCTTATCTGGGATAGGTTCTCCAGTGGGGGATATTGGGCACCTGGCCTTATATCCTCCAGGTTTCCTGTCAGTTGATTGAGTATGTCAGCCCATTGTTTTGGTAGCTCTTCAGCCATTGCTTCTCCATTTTCTTCGTAGTCAAAATTGTTGTGAGACATATTCACCGTTTGTGTGGTTTAAGTTAGAACGTAGTGTTTACCATTTGTAGTAACCAGGCTTTTTCTCCCCCCTTGAGTTCAATGGCATAGCGGTAGCCATTCTCATCCCAGACCAGTTGGGAATAGCCCATAGAAGCACCCAGCACCCAGCCAACAAAGTAAGCGGGTTGGCCATTGGGAAGCTGTACCCACTGGTTAGGCTCTGGGGATACCTGGACAGTGGCGTTCACCTCTGGGGCCAGGGACGGATATTCTGACTCAATGCTGCCCATCCCTGACAGGATGGCGGTTGCAGAGGTACGAGCAATGGTGCAGGAATTGGCTCCGTTACAGTCCCGATGCCCAATCTGGAGGCTATAGCCAGGGGAATCCAGACTAATCCCTCCCTTAGCGACATAGGACGCACGATTCACCTCCGCAGGCAGTGGGTAGACCACCACCTTTGGTAAATGCAGGGGAATCCCAGACTGACGGAGTTGAGGGGCTACCAGCTTGTAATCGATCGGAATTTGGCGGACTGGAACCGATGGGGTAGCAGGGACAGCATGGGCCTCCATCCCAGGCAGCAGTAAAAAGATAGAGGCCGCCAGCAGGACTGCAATCAGCTTCAGCCAGGGTTTCAGACGGATTGACACGGCAACAACAGATACGCCCGATAACAGGAACGCTGCGACATGGATGGGGCAAGGGTGCTGTAGCAACAATCCAAAGGACGCAACGCATCCGGTAGACGAGAGCGGTAGAGACACTGCTGAGGATTTAGACAAAAACAGGAGAGGGTTTTTCATGGCTGTTGGATGGGTGTCTCAACTGGGCGAACTTTGAAGTTAGAGGGAACGGGGATGCCCAATTGCTTGAAGGCCCAGGCATCTTCAGGCGCAATGGCATACTCATCCATGTCCACATCGGTCGGGGCACCGGGAGGAACCGTAATCACGGTCAATTGCCGACGAATCAACCGTTTGCCTACATCCGTCTTGAGTAATTCCTGATAGCGGGCCAGGGCTAACTGATTGGCGACAGGTTGAGGAACAAACCGGGTTAATGTCTTTACGTCAGAGCGCATCGGAATCAGGTTTTCACACCGTTCCCCTTCAGTGACAATCAGGGTTTCCCAGGGGTAATCGTTCGGGTCAGAGGGGTCTTTGACCAGCAATAAGTGGAAGGTCTGCGCCCCACTTTCCTGCTTCGTCAGGAGTTCAAACTGGTAAGCCGTAGCCGCATCTTCTGGAGGCTTTGGCAAACACGATTGAATCGACTGGGTAATCTGCTCTAACTGTTGAGCGTCAGGCTGTTGACTGAAAACCGGCGTGTTCTGACCAAACAGAATCGACAATGTAACCGAGAAAGTAATGGAGACAAGAAATAAGCCGACATAGTTGAACATACGTTTCATGGAAATTACCTCTGAATTAACCACCACAGAACAAATCTGCCCCCGGTTTACGGATGGCCGGTTTTTCATACTCGAACGCTTCCGGGTCAATGCTGGCACCATAGGGATACCCTGGGGTGGCTTTTCCCCGATGAATCTCAAAATGGAGGTGAATGCCGTAGCTTCTGGGGCCATAGATGCCATTCCCCCCTTCGACACCAACCTGCTGACCTCGTTTTACCTCCTGGCCCTGGGACACCGTAATCTTGCTCAGGTGAGCCATGAAGGTAGAGATGCCTCGTTGGGGGTGATAAATTTTGACGATGTTGGCATAGCCCGATCCATCATTTCTGGCATAGACCACGATTCCATCATCAGGAGCTACGACTGGGCCACCCGTCCCCAAACCGCGATCGTAATTGCCAGGAGATTCAGCACTCTGGATGTCTACCCCGTTATGGTTGGGACGACACCGATGATACCGGCTGTAAATCCCTGCGGAACTCATCCGGGGTAGAGGATTCAGCAAAGGACACCGCTGACCAGGAGGGCAGGGTTGCACCGGAGTAGCGGAACCACAGGTATCGGCTGCTTTGTCCTTCGCAACGTCCTTATCCTTCATTGCGTCGTAGTAAATCTGAGCCGCTTTCGCAATGCTGGCGCGGTTTTTGCCGCCTTCCTTGGGGTTGACAATATCCCGGGCATTGCTGAAATCCACCCGGCCATTACAGTTGATGTATTCACTTAACCGCCGTCCGGTGAACATTCCGTTCTTCATGCCACCGACCAGCAACTTCGCGGCAATATCTTTGCGGGATGCCAGTTCTGGATTGGCTACCAGATCCACATTCATCCCTTGAGACTTCAGGTATTGGGTCGCTTTGGCGTAGTTTTCTTTGTGAGTCAGTTGGACATACCCCCGTCCGTAGTATTGAGTACCCCCGGAGGACTGATACGCGGTGTCTTTGAACTCGCTCATGTTGGTGCCCATTGTCGATTCCCGCTGGGCCGTTGCCAGGATGTAAGCAGCCTGGGCAGGGCAATTAATCCCCTGCTTCTGCATTTCTGCCATGATGCGTTCTACATCGTCTTTGGCCTCTCCACTGCTGACCTGCATGGCTCCGTCATCAACCACCTGGGCCACCCGATCAACCGCTTTGACGGCACTATCGGTCGCTGCCCCTGAAAGCTTGGAACCACAATCACTGAAACCATCCTGGGACGAGAGGGGGTCGTCATTACCACCGACATTGATCCCACCTCCATCATCTTTGGCGTTACCGTCCCCCAGGTAGATAAATTGCTTCTCTTTATAGCTGAGAAACGGGATGGGGCCAATCACATAGGGCGTACAACCCAAATCTGGGATGCCTCGTTTGCATACCCGCAGGTACATGGAGGTCTGAATCTTTCCCCCAGGTTGGTCAATTTTGGTGACCACCTGCTTGAACACGGAGCAGTAAGGATTTCTGCCCGTGGGTTCTTTACCCCCATTGACCGCTTTGAGAACACCTTCCCCGCCTTCAACCAACTGGTGTTTGTCCATCCAGGCTTTCCCGTTGGCAAAGGCACCAGCGCTGGCCGCATCCATGTGAGAACCCCCGATCGGAGTCAACTCAGCGTGGTAGCAGTCTTTGTCACAGGCCACCCGGAAGCCAGCCTGATAACTGCCAGATACCGATCTCTCCCGGTCTTGTTCCTGCCCATCCAGGGGGACATCCACACGGGCCACAAAGGGGTCTTGTCCTTCTGATAGAGGATTCGGGAACTGATTGAAAGGGATCTGAGCAAAGCCTGGAACACCTTTCATCAGGACTTTCTGCCAGTCCATGAAGTCACCCAGTTTCGCGTTTTCCAGGCCAGGGATTTGATTGAAGCCATACTTGGCCAGGTCAAACCCTTGAAAGCTCAAGCTGTTCAGACCGGGAATTTGGGAGAGAGCCTGCTGGAGCGGCATTTGTAATAGGTTCATTGGCAACTGACCCGATTGGAGTTGGTTCAGTGTCCCTAAGACCTGGCCTGCGGCATTGGTCACCTGGCCAGTGGTCTGGTTGATCTGCCCAATCAGGGTGCCAGTAGGGTCAGTCACATTGCCGGTCTGGGGATTGATGGTGCCAAGCAGATTACCAGCGGCATCCAACACCTGACCATTGCGTACCTGGCCCAACATCTGCCCAGCCGTACCCACAACGTTCTGTACCTGGCCCACGGCATTTTGTACCTGGCCCACGGTGTTCATCACATCCCCCACACCAGAGATGCCCGACATCCCAGCCAGGTTGGCAAGGCTATTCAGGTCAAACTTGGAGCCGATCAGATCCGCTACTGGCAGGATATCGCCAATCTTGATACTGCCCAGTCCGGGTACAGCCTGGGTAAGAGACTGCAAGTTTTGGAGCTGCACCGGGAGGAAGTCTTTTAGCCCCAACTGGCTCAAATTAGAAATGCCAGGAGCAAGTTGCTTCCCGGCATTCTGGACAATGTTCTGGATGTTGCCCATCGTCAGGTTTTCGATTCCCAGGCATCCCGAGAGGGCACCCATTGGTAAGACATCCGCGATTTTTTGCCCTGCCTCCCAGGAGACTTTATCAAACCCCAGGTCAGCCGCAACCTCTGAGGGCACCTGAAATGCCCCTTTCTCGCTAAAGGGGTTCATTGAATCGAAGGTAATTTTTGACCAATCCGGCAGTTTGACCGGAACCCCGTTCAACACTTTCTCGGTCGCCGGAAATTCTTCAGCGACTGTTGCCACGGTAGGAGCTGTGGACTGGGCGGAGGTGATCGGCATTTGGGAAAAGACCATCACCCAGATCAGGGCGATCGCCAACGAAGCTTTGGGTTGGGTAGCAACGCTGGCAGAACAAACCAAAACAAGACAGACCAGGGAAATCAGCAGGAACCACTGCTGCCCATCAAGAAGGGAATCCATTGCTTATCTCAGGAGTAGGGAAAGACACACAAAAGTTGAAAAAGCCCCCGCTCTGTTCGCGTTGCTGACAGACCAGGGGCGTTTAGGGAGCGGTTAAATACTGGGCGGATTATTGAGCTGCCCGGACATCACCACGGGGCAGCGTGGGGAACTGGCTAAAGGGCACCTGTCGCAGGCCAGGTACTTGAGCGATTTGCATTTCTTTCCAGTTCGGGAAGTCTGCCAGTATCGCCTGACGGTAGACACCGGGAACCTGTTGCAGGGTCAGATTACCGAGGTCGAGATCTGCCAGTTTAGGATACTGTTTCAACGCCTCTGATAGAGATAGCTTGTTGAGGGCATCGGCTGAGACAGTAGAGTTACCTAACTTGGAAGCAAGGAACTGAGCCATCCCAGGAATATCACCCACTTTAGAAGCACGGCTGTAGACCGTGGTAGAGAGCTTCACCAGGGTTGTCTCTTTCACCAGTCCCGTTCCTTTCAAGGTCAAGTTGGCCAGATTCATTCCCATGCCAGAGGCTTTGGCAATCTGCTCCAGGTTCATGCAGTGGACGTTAAAGGTGCCATCGACATCCCCCAGGCGAACAATCTGATCGACGGGTTGACCAGCATTCCAGGCGCGACGCACCCCACCGACCTGCATGGAACCGGCACTAGACGGAGCAGGCAGAGAAGCGAACCGCAAATTCCCCCAGGTTGGGTTTTGCTGCTGGATGGCTGGAATCACTTTCGCCAGTTCTACGGCACGGAACTCACTGGGCGCATTACAGGACTGAGGCAACATCCCGAAGACTGCCCCAGTTCCAGCCGCACCCGCTGCCGCCGCTCCACCAGAGGCCAGGGCCGCTAGTCCACCGACTGCCGCTGCACCCCCCACAATCGGCAGGGCCGCAGAACTGCCACCGCCGGAGTTGCCTGATTTAGCAACTGGAGCAGGGGCGGGAGTCGGAGTGCTGGCCGTTTGACCAGGAATCGAGAAGGTTGCACCCGTGGCCCCATCCCCTGCCAGATAACTCGGGTATTGGGAGGAGGTGTCGGGCACCACACTTGCGGTAATCGTCCGTCCACCCGTGGCTCCCGGTAACAGGGTGACAGGGATCGTCACTCGATCTCCTCCTGCTGGAAACTGAACGGAATTGGGAAGTTGGGCATAGTCTACACCGGGCACTCCTGTTCCCTGCCAGTTCATCGGCACCGTCAGGACAGTATTCAAATCCGAGGGATTGGCTACCTGACGAGTCACGACAAATTGAGGTGCGGAAGAATCAAAGGTGGTGGTGATAACTGCAGGAGAGGTGTATTGAGTCTGGGTCTGATACTCAACCTGAACCTGAACCCCACCATTCCCTAAGCGATAGGACAGGGCCGTGTTTGTTCCAGAAGTGTAGGCTTCACCCGGAGCCAGGGCCGCAATGAATGTACCGTTGTAGCCTGCTGCCGTGGTGAAGTTGACGGTAGAAGTCGCTTGGCCTGCCGGAATCGTCACCGTAGAAGGCATCTGTACCGGGAAAGAACTGGAGGGTTGGGGTGTCACCAGTCCGTTCAAGCTGACCGTCAGAGGTTGGGAGGTATCGCCGGTACGAGTCACCGTAAAGCTACCACTGGCCCCAGGATTGAGGGAAGTTGCCCCCGTGGTACTGAGTGTCACCCCAGGGGTTTGAGTGGGAGCCGGAGGCGTATAGGCCGGAATGGTGTAGTTCAGTGTCGTCGTGCCTGTGGTGTTGTACTGGTTCTCGCCCGGAGTGCTGCCTGCTTGCAGGGTCACAGTCACGGTTTTAGAGGGAACCGAGGCACTGCCACTGGGCGGGGTAATGGTGATAGGAATTGTCACCGAGGTCTGGTTGGCCGCAAACAACAGGTTGCCATCCAGGTAGCTATAGTCAGAGCCATTCTGGGCCGTACCACTCAAGCTGTAGGTCACGGTTAGAGGTTGGTCGGTATTGCCGGAGCGAGTAATCACAAATCCCTCTGTGGTACTGCCAGGAGTCAGGGTCAAAGAACTTCCGGCATTGCCCACACTCACGATCGGAACCGTGACCGGGCCAAAGACTCCCGTGAAGGTGTCCAGACCACCCGAGACATAGCCGGTTGGGATCGGCATCTGAAGCGTGATGGTCTGCTCGGGAGTTGTCTGACTCACCGTGCGGGCATAGAGAATGCTATTGGTGACCGCTCTGCCGGGGGCAAAATACAACTGCCCAAAGGGACTACCCGGAGCCGGGTTGAATGGGTCTGACCAGTCAAAATCAACGCCATTCTGGGCCGTTCCACTGACTGACAGGTTCACGGTCAGCGGTTGAGACAGGTCGCCAGTACGGTAGGTGAAGAACGCAACAGCCTGACTGCGGTTATCGGTCGGCTTTGTCCAGCGGGTTGCATTCTGGTACGGGAAGAACCAGATCGATTTTTCGCTGGTCGCACCGGGAGTAAACCAGGACGGGTAGGTGAAGTTAGAAACCGGACTACCACAGGCATTTACATCCGCAGCGATGGGTACTCCCGGATTGGTCGGATCAAGGATTTTACCCGTAGAGTCGGTCGCTAATTGAAACCCAGCACGGGGCTGATTTTGGAGCCCGTAGAAATTGACGAAGATCTTGGAATCCGAGATCGCTGCGGTGCAGTCGTAGAGACGGTAGTAAAGGATCTGGGTCGTGTCCCAGTAACCTGGTTGAGCGGTCAGAATGTTGCACAAGCTATTTCCGGGAGCGAAGGAAAGGCCAGGGGAGTTGGAGTAATAGTTACAGGCAACGACCTGGAAATCATAGGCGGTTAGCTTGCCATTCGTCGCATTGATAAACCGCTGGTAGAAAGTATTGGTCGGAGTTGGAAAGGTATAGGCATTGGCAATTCCACCACTCACAAATAAAGACAGAGGAACGGTAGAAGCAACCGCCATTGCTCCGCTTACCGCTTGTTTTACAACGGGGACTGTAACTGTTTTCAGTGAGGTTAAAGGGAAGAAAGGGAAGCTCATGATGGAACCAGTAGGAATAGGGTGAACACACGAAAAGCTGAATTACTTCACAGCCGCAGGTTGGGGCTTATTGCCTAAGGCCCGTAACTTATCGATCAGGGCTTCGGGGGTATTACTCTGCTTGCGGGCATCGATGTAGGAGGAGCCGTTTTGCATCAGGGCAATCAGGGTACGAACCCGGGCATAGTTGGGATGGGTCGTGTCTATCATCTTGTTCGCCTCCGCGTAGGCCAACCCCCGACTGATCTGGCTCAGAACCGTTCGTTGGTATTCCTGAGAGAGATTGGTCAGTTGGGCCGGAGAAGGGGCCGGAGAAGGCAGAATTTCAATCAGGCGGTATTGAGTTTGGGCTGCTAACACCAGATTGAAGTGATAGAGCTTACGGTTAGCCCCATTGCCAGAGGTAATCACCGTGAGGGAAACAGCGCGAGATTCAGGAAATACATCTGTCGGGAAACCAACGTTAGTGGGTAACTGCCGCAGGTGAATAATGCTGGCTCCATTGCAGCCGTTACTATTGCTGGAGTGACCGTCTTCACCCATCTGGGAAAGCAGACAGCCATCAAAATCCAGCACAATCCGGGAGGGGTTATCGAGCCATACTTTCTGGATCACTTCACCTGTCTGGACAAAGGAGATATTGACCGCTTCCTGGCCGAGAATGACACGGGTAGAAGGGCTCTGATCCGTCCCCTGAGCGGTATTACTGGAAATCCGCAGAACTGTGGCGGATTCCGCTTGAGCTGGCGCATAATCAATCACCGGAATTCCCAGCGTCAGGATGGTTGAGGCAGTTACAACTGGAGCTGTAATTCTGAGGAATGAGTTAGAGATGGATAAATAGAGCGAACTGGGATCGATCGATCGCGGAAAAGGATGGGGACACCAACGACGAGGAAACACACGGAACATGAGAGAAACCTACATTTCAAAGGATTGATTCACGAACACGACAATATCTGTCCCAGCCCCCAACTCCCAGACCACGGGAGCATTCATATTCCGTTGATTTGCAGCCTGAATTTGTTGGGTGAGTTGTTGGGAAAGCGAGTTGGACATTCCACTGGCGAAGGCCCCAGCGATATTCGGCTTGCTGCTACTGGTAGTGGTCGTCACACTTCCTGCAGACACGACAGAGCTGGCATTGGGCTGATTGAGGGCCTGTCCAGCCTGCCCGACTCCCGCCAGGACTGCGGGGAGAGCCGCGGTGAAGAAATTACCCCCACTCCCGCCTCGTTTCGCCAGGGTCAGGGGTGCGCCATTATTTCCCCGCACCAGCAGGGCACCTTTGGGAGCGCTGTACTCCCGGTTATTCACAATCACGCTCGACACCTGAAATTCCACAACTCCCGACTGACTGGACAAGGATTTAGCACTCATCACCAGAACGGCATCCGCAGGAATTGCAACAGAACCATCGGCATCCTTAAGGGGAGTATTCAAGTTCGCCAGGTACTTCGTTCCATTTCCATCACTCACCTGGGCGTTATCCCCGGCAACGACGATCGCCGTGGCCAGTTGACCATTGGCGGTTGCTCCCACCAACACCGGGGCGGGAGGTTTGTCGCGGAGTCCATCACTGCTGGCTGCTGCCCGGAGTTGGTTAATCGGTTTCGCTACCCCACTCCCGGTATCGGAATTGCTCTGAGACGGCGGCATTGGCGGGATATAGACCGGAGTCTGTTGAACGGGAGCCGCTTGAACCGGGGCAGAGAAATTTGTTACTCGTCCAAATCCGCCTGCTGTCGCAGCAATTTTCCAGCGGGCCACCGGATCCGTCGGCAAGCTATCAACCTCGTTAGATTCTGGTGGATGGATGACAGGTGGAGGGGGTGGTAACGGTGGGACAGGTTGGGGAATCTCTGGGGCGATCGGAGCGGGTGCCGACAAAATAGCTTGAGTTGGTGTTTGCTGGGAGGGCGTAATGGATTGCTTTTTCTGAAACACTGTTTGCTGTTGAGCCAGCGCCGTTTCTGCTTTATATTTTGCGATTTCTTCGGAGCTAGTCCTGTTAACAGAGTCAGAATTAGCGTCAGCAGCCGGTGAGACAGAAGGAGTGACTACAGGAGCAGAGTTGTTTTTACCAGCAGTGATATTTTGCACCAGTGCTCCACCTATCAGGATTGTCAGGAAGCCCGGAATCGCGACCATGACAATTCGACTGTAAGGATTTTGAACGAAGTCAACATTTGTCTTACTTTGTCGAGGATCTAATAAATTTAGTTCATCCTCATCCCGGTCATCAGGCTCTTCTGCGTCAACTAATTCAGAATTTAATTGAGCAGATGTTTCAGTCACACCGAATAGTGCTTTGTCAGGTGTCTCTGCATAACTGTCATAGTTTACATACTGTGCCAGAAGTGATGGGGCTACCGTTTCATCTTCATGCGCGTCAAAAAATGCTTCATCCCTACTGATGAAATGAGGAGTATCTTTTATTTCAGATAAAGCATCATCATTTTCAAGCAAGGTATACCCATTGCTATTACCATGGTTAATCACAATTTTGTCCTTACAGATTAGGTGCAATATAGTTTCGCATCGCGTAAATCTCTAAACCGGTTCCTCTTACCTGAGAAATCGCTCGTTCCAGGTCGTTCGAGAGAGGGCTTGCTAAAGCCGGGGTAACCGCCTGAACAAATACTTCTTTGTTAAAAACTTCCGTAGTGTCGCCATTTGTTGTAGAAGTGACGAGTACAGCGGTTACAAGTACTTTCCATTTACCTGGAGATACTGGTTGAGGAACAGAAATATCTTGAAAGATCAGGACCCGTTGACCAGTTCCTCTAAAGATTTCCTGGGGAGTTCGGATAGCCAGCAGTTTGAGGAAATCAGCCGAAAAGTCGGGAGCCAGGGCACGACTGGCAAGAGCTGCAATGGTTGGAATCTTAAGTGGCCCCTTTTCGGTTTGAATCGTGACTCCCGGATCGAGGACAGGTTGTACTTTAGAATCAGTCGGTGGTAAGTGAGGCGATGCACTCATTAGCAGCATCAGGTTATTTTGGACGAAGCTTTGAATAACGGCAGGGGTTCGTTCTTGGCTATCTAGCGGAGCGGTAGCGATCGACTTACCGGCTTCCAGTTGTACCAGGCTGGGAGCGGGTTTATTAGCGAGTTTGAGAAAAGCCCCTACCATCAGAAATTGGGTTACAAGGGATGCTAGACCAATACAGAACGAGGCAACTACCATCATGCCAAGAGTATTTCGTGTATCCCGAGAACCTGCGATCGAAGATAACGATCTAACCATTTAGATGCACCGTGAAAATTGGGGATATGGGTTGTCTGGATTGAAAGTTGTCTTGAAGAACCTTAGTCTGGATACCAGTCTTGATTAGGGGAATAGGTACTTTGGCCAGAGATCCGTCCGACCTGAGCCAAGCCTAAACCTGCCAATGCGGTTGAAGCAGCGAGAACGCCATTAAAGATGGCCATTCCGCCCCCGGTTGCCATTGCAATCGCCAAAATGGGTGCGAATAGGCCAAAGAAAATAGCTGTGCCCATCGTGTTGGTATCCGCTAACTTGTAGATAGCGATCGCGGTGATACCAGACACGATATTGTAAGAGAGCTTACAAAAAGCTAAAGACCAGAAGGATAGGAACCAGGCGTAGATTGGTTTCGCTCCGAAGGGTAAGAGAGAGGCCCCTAAAGCCAGGGGAGCAAGCAGGGCGGTGAGTAGCATCCCGCATTCAAGCAGCATTTGAAAGCACCATTGAAGGGAACTCATGAGCGCCATGATGAACACCATTGGGACCATCAAACCAACATTACTGGCCTTAATCAGAAAGTCAGTAGGCAGACCCTTTGCCGCATCGATCGCACCCTGCAAACGCTGTAAAAGTGATGGATTGGGTTTGGGGTGTACTCGTTTATACTCATCAATGTATTTTTGCAATTGTGCCTGATTGTCTTTCAGGCATTGGATGAGTTTGTCATTATCCGTGATGCCATTGCATTGATCTCGTAGCTGGGAGATTTTGGCATCAACGGTTGCGAAATCTCCTAATTCTGCCAGCGTTTCTTCCAGAGTCTTTTCCGCGGATACCGTTGCCAACACCTTTTGATTTTGGGCATTAAAGAAGTCACGCATCGATCGGCTTAAATGGGTCATATTACTGCCACCATTGGCGAGTAGTATGATGGCTACCATTGGCCAGATCAGTTCTTGAAATACCCAGGGAGTTCCATCTCCTTCAATCCACTTTTTAGCAAAATTGAGGCACCAGAGGGCGAGACAACCAGCAGCAATGAATACTCCGATATTGTTCAAGGAATGGTACAGATGACCCGATAAAATGACCTGCCAGGTGTAATCCCAGGACTCTGACACCGCATTTGAGATACATTGGGCATCGGTGAGTAGAACACGGGCAGAGTCACCAACGGCATCCCGTAATTCGCAGTCCTGCATGTTAGACAGTGCTAGTAAGGTGAGATTAAGGAACATAAAATGCTTCAAATTAGTGAAGTAGCCGGTAGGCGCGGGAGTTAACCATTTGCAGGTTGTCCAGAGTCGCCGTATGGCGCATGGCTTCCTGTTGTTCTTTTCCCCGCATTTGGGAATTTAGATCAGCCAGCTGTTGAACGGACGCAGCAATACCCTGATTAATTTGAGTCAATTTAGCGCTACTGGCCCCGGTAATTTGGACATTCATTGCTTCTAGTTGAGTCAGATTTGTGAGTTGTCCCGATTGAGCTGCAGATTGACTGGAAAGGCCGCTCAATTGACTCGACATTTGTCCTGAGATGATGTTCAAATCTTTGATAGCATCCTGGGTAGATACCCGACTTTGGGCCTGGGTAGCCGTTTGTTGTGCTGTTTGAGCGGCCTGTCCTGCTTGAGTTGCGGCCTGCGCGGCCTGTTGGGCCAGTTGTCCCGATGCCGTACTAAACTGTCCGGCACTTTGTACCTGAGACGCTACCCATTCCAGGTCTTGTCTGGCATTTTGTTGGGCTTCTTTGGAAAAATTTTGTTGAACAAAAATTTTAGCCGCGATCGTAGCAGTCTGGTTGTCTTTCAGGATAACAGGACTGATACCAGCGACATTATTTTTTGCAATGGTATCTGAATTACCATCTTGGAGAATTCTGTCTAATAATTCTTGAGGATCCGGTAGATTCATCGCTCCCAGAATATCCGTCAATACCTTCCCCATTGCACCGGATACATTGCCAAGTACCTGGTGGAGAATGCCCCCAATTTGCTGATACATTCCCTGGATCTGCTGAAAAATACCCTGGGCCGCATTGATGACTTGGCTTGTAGCCCCACTGAGTTGACCTCCAATAGCACCCAGGTCGTTGAGAGAGCCAGTCGGGATGGTTGAACTACCACTACTCGGATTATAGACAGGAGCCGTGGTTGTGCCTGTTGTCCCACTACTGGAATTGTAGACGGGAGCCGTAGTGCCTGAGCCTGCGGAATTAGTATAGGTTTGGGCTACTGCAGGTTGTGCAATCCCGGTAATCCAAACCAGCAGGGATAAAGCAAGTTTGTTGTTCCAATTCAAGGGAAAAAACAGCATGGATAACCTCAAATTAGCAACTAAAAACGAAGGGCCAGATCATTACTCTTTAAGAGTGGCCTCTGGATAGGAGTCATTGTCTGCAGTGGAGAGTTTAGTCGTGCTAAATCTGCCATTCCTGGATCAGAATAGACAATGGAATGGGTGATGACGGGAGGAATAGGAGACTAAATCTACGCAGCGGGTAACCGAATGTCGATCGAGTTTGCTCGCATGGCTTCGATCAGGGCTTCGGTGAACTTAGCCAGGGCTTCGTAGCGGTTGGGATAAGCTGCCAGGTATGCATTTCTGGCTTTCTGCTCATGGGGGTTATTAGCGACCGCTGCCAGTTGTTGATAGGCCGAGTAGAACCGGCAGTAGGTGTAGGTGCCGTTATCGTCCAACAGCCACTGGCTATAAACCCCTTCAGCCTTCGGGAAAAATGCCTCGGTACTATTCCGGGCAATCACCTCTTCCGGGTACTGCATCCATTTGACAAAACTGGGAACCGCTGTCGGCTGGATTCGGCCAACTAAGCGGGTATTGAGGTTTTGTAGAATCTTCGATGCACTGGGAGACTTGGCGATCGTGTCCGGGTCTTGGGCGGAGAGCATCACCCGTACCCCTGCTTTCGCTCCGTTGGCGCAGAGCCGACCGACCAGGGCTGAGATCTCATCGAACTCAAACAGAATCGGCGATTCATCAATACAGAAGATGCTGACCGGGGAGGAAAGGGCACGACGCAGGGCCGCAGAGTAGGCAGAGAGAGCCAGGATTGCGGCATCTTCTCCGTCATTCAGGTTCCGTAGAGCGAACACCAACAAAGGGGAGTCTGTACGGAAACTGGAGGGAGCGCTGATCGATCGACCTACGCTGGAGGTGAGCCAAAACCGAAGTTGTACCTGGATCTGCTCCATTGCAGACTTGGTACGTCCCAGGCTTTCAGCTTCTACCTCGATCTGGCCCAGGTCACAGAAGGGCAGGAAATCAGCCAGGGTTGGCATCTGCTGCCATTCAGGAGAACCAAACCCAGCAGTGTGGGCCGCTTTATATCGGGCCTGGATGCTGGGGTCTGCAAAAAACTTGTTCAGCAGCATGGCAATCAAGGCTCTGACCGTCTTCCGCAGCATCAGCAACTCTGCCGTAGAAGCCACAGAACCCCCCATGATCATCGTCATCAGGGCGGATTCTAAGAAGCTGACATAGTTACCCATCCGATCCTGCTGTTCCTTCAGGGGCAAGGTTCTCAAGTCAGGTGTCTCAAACAGGTTGTTACTCTCGGTGCGGATATCGAAATAGGCCGCTTGTTTCTTGCCCAGGAACCGGCAGTAATCGCGGAAGGTAGAAGCGGTATCCGTCGGGAAGTCGAGAATGACAATCGGGATGGAAAGGGCCAGGGCTTGCGTGAAGATGGAAGCCATCATCACCGATTTCCCTGCCCGGGTTGTAGCCCAGATGCCGATGTTCCGATGCTTGGTGAACAGATCTAGATGGATGGGGACACCCCCCTCTTCTGAGAGCAGTTCTAGCCCGCTACCGTCTGCCAGTTGGGGCCGCACCAGGGGCAAGAATGCGGGAGCTTCCCCATTGAGATAGGTCAGCCTGCGATTAAAGGGAGCCACTAGCATGGAGTCCCAGGAGATCGGCAAGGTTTGTAGCCACATCTTCCAGGCATATTCAATCTCCCGATCGATGGCCGCAGGGAGACGGATGCAAGATTTCAGGTAGCGGCAGGCTTCATCCAACCGATCCAGGGATTTGCGATGAACCAGGATGAGGCAGGCCGTGTACAGAGGCACACATCCCTCATAGAGTTGTTCCTGAGCCGCAACCGCTCTCTTGACCTTGAGGTTGGCCGCAACATCCACACTCTGTTTCCCGGTGGCAAAATCCGCTGCAACAATGGATTGCTTCGTCAACCGCTGCATATTGGTCTTGATCAGGGCTTCGTTCCCTCGTTGCAAGTCACAGAAAATCTCTGTATCCGTGACAGAATCCCGAGAGATTAAGTCCCAGAGGTAGCGGAGCTGGTCATTCTTGCTGGCCCAGCCTGCGGGCTTCGATTCAAAGGTGAGAGCCGCTACATAGCGACCATTCACATAGACCCACTGGCGATCGGCCACGGGCATTTGCTCTTTGTCCAGCACCAGCATGGAAGTGGCATGAAGCTCAGAGCGAATTTCCTCACTCAGCCCCCGGCTGTTGAAGGTGACAACATGGGGCAGGGGTGGAGCTTCGGTCTGGTTCATCCGTTTCCAGAGATTGACCCAGAGTTCGGATTCATCCATCGGGCGCACATTCAGGCCCAGCTTGTTGGCAAGAAACTGCTCCCACTGCTGGAAGCCATCGGTAAAGGCTTTGGTGAATAGGGTTTCCAGTCGTGCGACTTCCGCCTCACTGTGATTGCCGGTGAACCGATTCCAGAGGTTTCTAACACGAGTAATTTGGGTTTCTACTGGATCTTTCGCGTCCTGCAACTGCGGATCGATCGTGTAGGTGACATAGATTTTCAGGTCTTTGGGCTTACGGACTCCCTTGCGAGTTAACTCCTGTACCCGTTGCTTTTCCCCCTGCATGAGAAATTGCAACGTAGTCGAAGGAGCTTGCTCAACGACCCGGGTGAGTTGGCGTTGACGGGCCAGGTCTGAGCTGAAGGAACTCAGATGTACCGTCATCACCTCCCCGGCAGGCATATCCTTTAATCCGTTCTCCAGGGCATCAAACACTGCCGCTTGCTGGTCAGACTTGAGGGTGGAGTGAATCCCCCGGCACTCAAACCCAAACACAAACCGCAGCCGTTTCAACCCAGCCCCTTTAGACAGGACAAACGCACCGGCAGAACGGCCTCGTAACTCAAAGTGGAGCGGAAATTGCAAGTCTAACGAGTCTTCGATCGGCTCTAAGCGCTTGCGTTCTACTCCATTGTCAACAGTCTGTTTGCCAAGTTTGGCGGAAGATTTCATAGGGAATCAACAGAGAACAAATCAACAGAGAACAAACAGGAACTATCAGGAACACACGAAATACAGACCCGGAAACACACGAAGCACGAAACACACGAAACACAATCAACAGGGAGAGAAATACAAACAAGGAATTACGACTGGCTAACGGGCCTTACGCTTTTTGTTCTTACGCTGGCGAGCTTTCTGCTGACGGAGTTTCTGAGCGAGGAGTACCTGCGCTTCCTGCTCAGAAATGAACTCCAGTAATGACCGGGTTTCGACTCGCCCTCTTGTCCAGGCTGGGGAGGGAACAAACTTACCCAGGAACTTATGGGAATGGGAACCGGTGAGGAGCCACCAGGTACCACAGCCCCAAATAATCAGCAGTACCGTCCAGAGGAGGTCGAGTTGGAATAACTCACGGGTGAGGAGGTAAATCACCAGGGAAATCAGCAACCAGGGGACAACTTGATCCGCTGCGATCGGCCCAAGCCTCGGTTGCATTCCAACCGCCTGGTTAACGGTGCGGTACTTAAAATCGGACATCGTTCAGCCTCCTACGTCACGCTGTCCGTTACTGACCACCCGCACCAGTACCACTACCCGTAATCATTTCTGCCAGAGCATCACCCAGGAAGACGGTTACTACCACGATCGCGGGAGTCCGGGCCAGGGTTTGCCAATCTTCACCGTCCCGAGCCGACTGAATCACTTTCACCAGAGCAATACCGAGGTAGATCACAAAGCTCAACCGCAGGACGTTGAAAATCAGCTTGGTCATTTCAGCATTCATCTTCATGCTGCTGTTCATCCACTGTTCAGTCGTGCTGAAGAAGGCCGCTTGAGCCGCATCCGCATTGAACAGCAACGATCCCCCCAGAACGGAACCGATCACCAGGCCCAGCAATAGCGCAAAGCTCCAGCCATGCTTCCGGCAGAACTTGTCACAGGCTTTATAGCCCTTCCACAGATGCAGAGGAAACAGGTAGCCCATCCCTATCAACAAACAAGTGGCCTGAAAGGGTTCTCCAACGATCAATAACTTGGCAGCGAACCCAGTTCCAGCCGTTATAGTCAATGTTGAAGGAATAGGATTTTGAAGTTGATCAAATGCAGTAGATAACGTTGATCTCTTTTTTGTTTGAGACACAAGCATAGAATTGAGGAACACCCGATGTGACAAAATTCAACTTACTGGGTTGACAAAGATAAAGCGATGTTTACTTCCCTGAAGTTTCCTGCAAAAGTGATTTAAAAAAATAAAACTACCGAAAAAAGACGGATGTTCATCATGGCTTGATCCTGATAGGTTATAGCCTTTTCTACCGGCGGGTAGCTATTTCGCTTCAGCAAATTCAAGCTTATCGGGAGGAAACTCGAGGGAGTCGATCGCTGAGTCCGGCGCAGGTAGCGGTACGAGTGAAACATTTTATCCATCCTTGATGATGGGTAGGGGCTTGACTGTTTCGAGTAGGCAAGCGATCGAGCTGGGTTAAAGAGTTGCCGTTTAATATACTTTTTCTCCTCGTTAACTCTCCGGGATGGGCAACGAGGTTGAAGGGATGAGACTGGGAGTTCTGTATGGAGGAACTTTCAGGAGTTTGGATAAAAAGATAATTACCTTTTGGGTTCTGGTTGAGGCAGGGGTTGGAGATGGAGATAGATGGGTTAGAGAAACAGCGGCGTGGAGTCGTGTTAGTGAAGGAGGAGATTTAACCCCCTGCCTATTTTCAGAACTGCCCCACCTGAACTGGAAGTAGGCAGGCGAGCCCGGAGATCCTTCCCTGCCTGGATTCAAGCCCCTTTGGTATCTCCATAAACCACTTTTATGAAGAGAAACTTCAACCAGTCTTTTTCTCTTCCTTAACGAAAAAGCTGTTATCTACATCAGAGCTTTATAGGGGATCTCAGAACCCAGCCTAAGATAAGAGTATCGAAAGATACCAAACGAAGAACAGCCCCTCAATACCGTATTGGCCTGTAGGGCTGAGATTTCTCCCCAAATATCAACTGAAGGAGCGGTCAGGGCGCTGTGTTTGGTTAATTAATTGCATTCCGCTTTGGAGTCTTACCCATTATGAAGTCTAAGCACCTCTCCTCCCTCAAGTCCGCAATTCTTGGTTCTTCCTTGCTGGTTGCTGGAGTGATGGCTTTGTCTGCTCCGGCTCAGGCCTTCACGGTGACAATTGACCCCCAGTACGGCAGCACTGAGAACACAGGCTCGTCTGCTTTCCTGGATTTCAACTTCGTGCAACAAAACACGAACACCGTGCTGAACCTGTTGATCAAGAACACCTCCTCGGTAACCTCTACCCTGGTCGGCGTTGGCTTCGATACTCCCGGTGGCATTAGCCAGTCTTCTTACAACTCCCTGGGCAGTGCGTTCGTCCAACTGTTCAACGATGTCTCCCTGTCTCCCTACGGCAGCTTTGATATTGGCATTCGCTCCGCTGGTTCCGGTGGCTTTGGGGGCGGCAATCCTCAAGCTGGTCTGACTAACGGTCAATCGGCCACGGTATCCTTCACCTTCAACAACCAGAATGCAAGTTCCCTGGAGTCATCATTCCTGAGTTTGTTCTCGCAACCGGGTAGTGTGGTGGGTCGCTTCCAGCAAGTCGGTGCAAACCGGGAAGGCAGCGATAAGGTACTGGGTCAAGCAGAAACAGCCGCGGTGCCCGAACCGACCACCATGGCTGGTTTGGCTCTCGCGGGAGCTGGCCTGGCGGCGGCTCGTCGTCGTAAGGCTGCTAAAGAAGCTGCAATGAAGGCTTCATGATTCTGCGTAGCGCTGAATGATTGGGTAGATTCCAAACAGATAATTTGTGGTGAGTAATTCATGAGTGGCAGGACTAATCAGTTCTGCCACTTTTTTGTTACCAACTTTTATTGGCAACGTACCAGGCTTTTTGTCGCCGGTACCCCCACGGGATGGGCAACGAGCTTCTATTCGTTAGTGGGATCTTTCTTAACAAAGAGGGAGATATTTTTTAACGTGTAGGAGTGTTGGTGGGAGGGAGTTAGAGGGCAGGAGGTATGGGAGGTTTGGGGTAGATTTAACAGAAGTTAAAGTAAGTGGGTGGTTTATCTATTGATGCGGGATGGAGCATAGAGGAGCCTTTATAAGAAGTGGGAAAATGAAATGGATTGGAACTGCCTGAGGCGCTTTAGAGTGAGGGAGCCGAATATCAGGGAGTGGAAGGATGAGTTGGGCAGAAGCGGAGCTAGAGGGGACAGAGTTAGGGGATAAACGACGAGAGCGACGATTAGTGAAGATCGTGGAGGATTTAGGGAGTAGCCCTGAGAGCAGCGTGCCGTTAGCGAGTCGGGATAGGGCGGCGTTGCAAGGGATGTATGAGTTTTGGAGTAATCGGCGAATCCGGGCGGAAGGCATCTTGAGCGGGCACATCGGGAGCACGGTGAATCGGTGCGACGGGCGGGGGGTGATTTTGGCGATTCAAGATACGACGGAATTGGATTACAGCGGGCATCGGAACAAGCGAGGGATGGGGTACTTGCGAGGAAAAGGAACGCAAGGAGCGCTGTTGCACAGCACGATTGCGGTGAGTTGGGATGGGAAGCCGCTAGGGTTGCTGCATCAGCGGATGTGGGTGCGGGAGGGGAGAGGGACGAAGGAGCATCGGCGGGGGATCGGGGAGAAGGAGAGTGGACGGTGGATCGAAGGGATGGAGCGCAGCGAGGAGTTATTAGCGGGGAGTACGGAGGTAGTGACGGTAGCGGATCGGGATGCGGACTTGTACGAGTTATTGTCGCGAGAGCGGCGGGAGAACTCGGAGTATTTAATCCGGCTGAGGCATGAGCGACGGGTGAAAGAGACAGAGGAAGGGGAATGGAGACGGCTAGGGGAGGTGCTGCGGGGGCAGAATCGAGGGGGTTATTTTGTCTTGGAGCTAGGGCGGACGCCGAGGGCAGAGGCGCGAGCAACGAGGATGTGGGTGACGTGGGTGAGCGTGTGGTTAGAAGTGCCAAGTCAGCATGCGCGACGAGAGGAGATGAAGCCAGTACGGGTGCAAGTGGTGTGGGCGGTGGAGGCAGAGCAGTGGGTCGGGGAGGAAGGAGTGGAGTGGATCTTGGTGACGAGTCTGCCGGTTGAGAGCATTGAGGAAGCGCAGCGGATGCTGGCGTGGTACCGTTTTCGCTGGTTAATTGAGGTGAACCAATCACAGTACCCCTATAAGAGGGGTCGAAGGGGTGGGACATGGGAGCCTCCAGCAAAGTGAGATGGATAAGGAGTAAAGTGAGATGGATCAGGATTGAACTGGAGCCGTTCAGAGCGCCGAGATACAGGGAATTGAGACGATCATGGGATTGACGTTCAGGGAGAGTCAAGGGGGGACTCGACAGGGTAGGGAGCGTGTTGGTTGAGCCAGCGTTGACGAGCTTCCAGGGAGAGAGAACGGTTGCGGAACTGGTGCAGGCGCTGGAGTTCGTTTGGGTCGGCCCAGATAATCCATTTGCGTGAGGGAGGATCGAGTTGGCGAGCCTGGAGGAGGCCTTGGCGGAGCCAGCGATAGAGCGTGACTGGAGGCATCTGGAGGGTGGTTGCTAAATCAGAGAGCCACCACTCATTGGCTTCGAGGATTGTTGTGGGAGCGGAAGGGGATGCAGGCTGGGTCAAACCGAGGGCGCGGAGTAACTCAGCGACGCTTTGGGCCCTGAACGAGTCCGTGCGTTTGGGAGGGCGAAAGCCTGCTTGATTGAGGGAATGAGCGATCGCGGGGGCAGAGAGGCCTTGAGAGTGGAGGCGACGAATGTGGTCGCACAATGGGGTGTAGTAGGAGAGTTGAGAGAACTTAGCAACAGGACGGATCATGGTTTGCTGAGTCTGAGCCCCCCCGTGCCAATGGAGGATGAGGTGGACACGCTCAGAGTTGTCTTGGACGTTAACGACGACCTTCTCGAGGAGTTGGCGGATGATAGCCTTGTGTTGAGCGGGAGTTGTCGAGGGTGCATTCCAGAGGGCAGGGATATCGTGGGCGAGTTGGCGAATCGCGGCTTGTTCGGAGGCTGAGAGGGAGTGGGGTTGATGGTGGAGAAAGCGTTGATGCTCCTGTTGCAATTGCTGTTGTGCGAGCCCTGCGCTTTTGTCGCGTACCGAGATAACTGACCGTGATCCGGCGATATTTGGCCGTAGTGGATAGAGAGTAGAACGGTTGCTGAGAGGGGATTTGAGTTATGTAGTACGGTTTTTTAGGATGTACCGGGCTAAATGACCGCAGATTTTGGGGTTTAAGTACCACGGTATTTGACCGCGGGTTTGGGAATTAGGATGGGGTGTAACGGATTAGAACGAGATGTTGAGGGGGTTTGAGAAACTGGACTCAATGAAAACGTTCCATGGTATTTGACCGTGCTGGCTCTATAATCAGGTATTCTTTTTGTCGAGTCTCAAATTAAATTTCCTTTTGTCTCAAATTATTTTTCCGAGTTGAG